>ERZ1463037.173-NODE-174-length-9991-cov-12.102355_pt1 | contig 9991 bp, 12 predicted proteins | sample MGYA00564484_ERZ1463037 | MGnify/ENA primary metagenome ERZ1463037 (study PRJEB39244, sample SAMEA3635151) | Helicobacter pylori | study: EMG produced TPA metagenomics assembly of PRJEB11511 data set (Assembly of a 5300-year-old Helicobacter pylori... | reverse complement strand
AAAATGATAGAAATGATGCATTATCTATCGCAAGTTTAGGAAAATTTGAAGATATAATATAATTTCACCAATAAAAAGGAATTAATAATATATAGGTTAATACTATTTTAACTGTAATTGACTTTCTATAAATATATTCTATATTATATGATTTATTTAATCGAAATATAATAATTATTAATATTGATATAGCCCCTACTTATCTTTTTCTAACTTTGCGTCTTAGACATAATTTTTCATTTTTAAACATTTACTCTAATACCAATATTCAGCACTTAACTTTAATTTCCTTTAAATTAGTATAAAAGAATAAATTTTCCCCATATTTCTCAACTTTCTTATCTCCAAACCCTTTAACCATATGTAATTCACCCTTTGATTTGGGATTAGCTTTAATAAGTATTTCCATCTCAGCATTTCTAAAAACCATATATGGCTTTATTATCAAATTTGATAGGTTTATTATTTTCTACAAGATAATCAGCTATCTCATGCATTAGCTTCTCTCTCATTTCCGGATCATTTTTTGCAGAACTTAATTCCTTGTTTAATAGAGTTGTTAACTGATCATATTTATATATAAGATTTTGAATTACCTTAGGACATTTCGTTTTCTTCATTATTGTTTTAGGGTTGGCAATAATAACCGTAGACTTTATTGGTATCCAAAGAATTTCTAAGAGGTTATTTAGATTTCCTCTAAATAAAAAAAGGACTTACTATTAAAGTAAATCCACTAAATATTATTATTCAGTAACATCAAATATCCACGAATCTCTTATCTCATCTGCCCTAACAATAATTCTTTCCTTAAGTCCACATTCATCTTGCGTTAATGCATCTGATTTTTCATCGGGATATATATCAAGTTCATTCAATTTACGAATTACATTCTCCATTGCGACCTCTTCGCCGCTAAAGAATTCACTCCCACGAATCCTAATAAACCTCCATCCAAGCCTTTCAAGAATTCCTTGGCGATTCATATCCTCTTCCAATTTATCTTCACCATGCCACTGTTCACCATCACATTCAATTGCTACTTTTTTATTCTTATAAATGGCAACCATATCTATTCTAAACGAACCAACTTCCCATTGTGGTGAGATTTTATATCCTTTTTCAATAAGATATTTCATCACTCTCTTTTCAAACTCTGATTCTGCCTTTAATACATTTTTTTCAAAATCAATTTGTCTTGATTTATAATCTCTGCAGTATTCAATTAACCCTTTTCTAATATCACCAGTCTTCAAATCATTGTCTGAATCCATAGAATAAACAAGCCAAAGCTGATCTTTCGCACGACTTACTGCAACATTATATCTCTTTTTATACAAATTATCAGTTCCATATGAGTTTAATCTCATAGGGCCTTCACCAGCATTTGCATCAACCATTGATAAAAAAATGATATCTCGCTCATCGCCTTGAAAATTTGCTGGATTTCCGCATAAAATATTTCTATTGTCATACTCTATTGGTGCCATTTTACTTTGCAATAACCTATCTATAAGAGTTGCTTGCTTTTCTCCCCTTAAAGTTATTACTCCAAATGTTTTACCATTATACTCTTCATTTTCACAGCAAGCTAATATTAATGATACTACGGCTTCAATCTCTTTTTGATTTGTTTTCTTATCGGATATGCCACCACAAACTCTATATGTTATTATTGGTGGTTTTGTTTTAACCTCACTAGTTTCCCTAAGTGCTTTTATTTGACCATTGTAAGATAAAATATTTGAATACTCAATAATTTCTGGTACACATCTAAAATGTTCTTTTAATCTAACTGGTTGATATCCAGATGCTTGTGCAAGATCATATATTGAAAATTTACCTGAATATAGAAAATGATTCGGAATGTCATATAGATATTCTTTGACCAGTCTTTCCATATCTTCGGTTTTTTCTCCAATAGCGAGTGGGCTGACCTGTTCATTATCACCAACTATAATTACTTGTTTACCTAAATATAATGCAACTAATGCCATAACATCAGCCTGACTTGCTTCATCGATAATAACAACATCAAATTTATTTTCCTTTGGATTAAAATTTTCTACCACTTTGTTTAATGACATAATCCAAACTGGAACTGCACTCTGACATCGAGGCATTAACTTCCTTGCCTCTGCTTTTAGCCTCTGTGCATTCTTGCCTTTTCCCGCACCTATCTTTCTTATTAGTTGTCTCCAACCTTCAATTGCTTGTATTTGTTTTTTATTATTGTTGAATTCATCCAATTTATATAACCATGCTTTATTAAATGCTAACTCTGATGTATTATTTTTAAATGACTCTTCTAAGAAAGCTATGCTCTGTTGAACCTCATCTATAGAAATTCTATTTCTATAGTTAATCTCTTCTACAAATTGACAATATAGCCAAGCCTCTTTAATATTAGCTGGAGCTTTAGCCTTTCCAAATTCACCTTGTCTTTCTGTAATTTCATATGACCAAGCAGGAGCGGTTATCGCTAGTTTTTGTAATAATTCCCTTCTTCTTTCAATATACTTGCCAAGTTCCTTTATTGATTTTATGGACTCATAACACTCATTGTATAAATCTACATCTTCATTTATTACAGCTGTTTGTAATTCATTAATTATTTTACTATTATAATTTTTAGAAAACTCATTAACCACATTCTCAATTTTCTTTTTATTATTATTTATTTCATTGTATTGTATTCTATATATTTGTGCCTCTATAATTTCTATTAATTTTTTACCAAAATCTAACTTTATATGTTTAAGATTACTAAATTTATTACTAGACAAATCAGGTTCATTTTTTAGTCTTTCTAGGTTTACACCACATGCATCTATATCCTTAATTATTGGATTCCATTTTCTTTCATACCAATTTATATTATCTTCAATTATTAAGCAATATTTCTTACAAGTTAATTCAAAATCCTCTCCCATATCGTCAACTTGCTCTGCACCTAAAACTGCGATTTGCCTGTTCCACCTATTTTTCAATTTTCCCCTTGCCACAAGTAACCTATGATAATTATTTAATGCTTTAAATTCATTTGTTTTATTCGGCACATTACCATTCACTCTACAAGCATTTATAAAATTCTTCAATGGCTTATTCAAAAATAAATTTACCCTTGTTATCTTTCCTCCATTTTCAAGTTTCTCAATTATAGATTTTAATAGACTATCCACATCGCAACCGAGCTCTATATCATTAAACTGAGGATTATATGTTAGTATACTTTCTAAGCAATCAATAGATAGTTTGTAAGTTAAGTTAATCTCATCTATTAATAAACTCCAACTATTTTTTAAGGTGTGTTCTTTAGCAGACTGAATAGTTTCTAATACCCATGGAGTGTTTATATCTATACTAAGCAACGCTCCATTTACCCTGTCCCTAATGCCACTAAGCTCAGATATCGTATATCTAACTGCTACTTCACTATTCCAATACTCTAGTCCGCTTGATAATTTTTCACTGCTAAATTCGTTTTTCTGACTTATTATTTCATTAAATTCAATTGGCGTTGTTAATTCACTTATATTCGGCAGTTTACTATCGTATTCCTTTTCCTCTTCTAAATTTATTTTACTGTTACTAGAATATATCTCGTTTATTTCTTCTTCATTTAAGGATAAACTTTTACCCAAAATTATTGGAGTAGGCATCCAAGCCGCATCACTTCTATGCTTATTAATATACTTTGCAGCGTCAATTGGTCTATATTCTTCTCCAGAAATAATTATAGCCCTATATTCGTTAATTCTTGCATTTTTCAAATCCATCTTAAGATTATTTAATTTATCAATAATTTTTTTTCTTTCTTTTCCTAAACTCTCAACTTTTGATTTTAAATCGCTTGGTTCTAATGTAGACCTATTTTCATTAATAACATCTAAACTATTCTCCATTTCACGTCTACCTTCTGTAGTAGCTAATAAACTTAGACATAATGATTGTAGCTCTTCCACCACCTTTTCCTTTAAAACGGATAAAGCCTTTTCACTGTAACTAGTAATTAATATACTCTTTCCTTGTGATAATAAGTGACCCACCATATTAGCAATTGTATGAGTTTTTCCTGTACCTGGAGGCCCTTGAACTAAAACTGCACCATTTCTCTCTAAGTGCTTTGCTACCGCTAATTGTTCTGCATTAGCTGGCTTTGTTAATAATATATCTTCATCTATTCCATTCACACTTAAAAAATTGTTTTCAGGCTTGTTACTTTGCTCTTCTACTTTTGGATTATCATTTTCAATTCCAACTATATCACATAAAAAGCCTGGCAATGATTGTGCATTATCGATGTCTTCTATTATTGAATCTATGGCTACACCATATCCAAGATTTCTTTTTCGTACAAACAATACAGGTCGTCTATAAATTTGCGGATAATTTCTTACCTTTTCATATTCTTCTAAATTTTCTAAAAATGTTCCATCTGACGCTAGTGCATGTGAAAGTCTAGTTAAAAATGAATTGCTTTCAGAGATTTCATATGGTGTAAATTGACCAATTTCAAACTCCTCATATATGCTTGATAATAGCTCATAATTAGACTCAGTTATATTACTAAATAGACTCTTATATAACTCTGGTCCTCTTTCCTGCGATATATTAATTTGAAACTGTGGAATATTTGCATCAAATACTAAATTTACAGCTTGCAATAATATCGGATGGTTTATCACTTTATTTCCGCAATAACTTAAAATACCATCGCCTAGAACTAATTCTAAAGCTTCTGCTTCCTTCTTTAAAATTGAATAAAGTGAGTACAATTCATTGTATACAGCATCCGCTTTTCTTGCCTTACTTTCTTCCTGGGCCCATTTGGATCTTGATTCTTTCCATATATTAAGTAAATTTAATCTATCATTATCTTCTTCTAACCTTATTGTTACTAGCTTACTCACTTCATTATTATCAGAATCTATCTCATATTCGATTTTCTCTATGTATTGCTTTACCACAACTTCCTTGCTTATATCATTCCAGCCTTTTTCTAACCATTCATTAATTTTCTCTGGTGGAAGAGGACATTCTCTTAACTTTGGTTTATTAATACTAAATAAAGTTTCACTATCATATTGAAAATTAAATATATTGTTCTTTATTGTTTCATGTTCTGGAATACTATCCATCCATTTTATCCATTGTTGGTTATTCACATCCACCATTACTGGATTCTTTATATTGTTAAATTGTTTTAAGAATTCAAACAACTTAATTATTTTCTTTTTACCTGAACTATCCATTATTTTCACTGCCCCTTATAATGATTTTACTTAATTCACAACTAATATTTCTATACATTTCAATTCACTTATTAGAATTAATTCTCTCAATACATTTATATATATCCATTTCTTTCTTATATTCAACTAAAAATATTGGTTTAATTGAAAGATATCCCCTCTCATTCGTGCAAACCTCAGCCCAATCAAGAATAGCACATATCACAAAACCAGGACCAAATGCTGCTTCTCCTATTTTAACCCCATGTACTTTATGTGCAATATATCCTTCAACTGAGTTAAGCATTAGTTTTTAACTGCCTAATCTAGCACCCGACTGAGCATTATTTTTTGAAATATTTTTTTTAAATATACATATAAATAATTATTGCTTAATGCCTTTTATTAGAAATCTCATATTAAGTATTCTAGTCAAATTTTTAATTATAGTTATTTTGTAACTATAATTAATATATGTAATTAGCTTATGTTCATTGATATATAAGGATCTATCGTTAACTTAATTGTTTTATTACAAATTTATCAAAGGGGAATATATTTTATTAGAGTTTTAAAGTTTAATTCTCACTTATATATTGTTATCTTTATTCCTATAGTAATAAGATATTTCGTTTTTTTGTAATATATATATTTATATATGTTCTAACATAGATATCTTAAGGGTTTGCCATAATTACAAGCTGGGTAATAAATTGTAAATTTCTGTCCACTTTCATTTGTAAATACCCTTTTAGCCTTAACAACAAAGGAACTACTTAAATATATAAAATATACTTCAATAGTTCCTATACCAGTCTAAATTATCTACTAACTTTAGAATAAATTTCAATTCCATCCCTATCAATTTGTTTTTCTATATTCTCATTTAATGAATTTATAAAAACAATATCACAAGAATATATTCCTATTACATCATTAATCTCTTCTACAATAGTTCCTTTGCTTTTACCTATATAACTTACACATAAATCTATATCTGAATTTATATTTTCTATTCCTTTTGCTCTTGACCCAAATATTATTACTTTCTCAATATTGTTATTATTTAGGAAATAATTAATCAAGCTTTTATATACTTTTTTATCTATTCCATACATATCACATTACCACTTTTGAAAGGTTACTTAATAGATCTTCTATGGCACCTGTATAACCAATTATTATCTTATTTTTAATTTCTTCATAATCTTGCTCATCATAAATATGAGATATAGAATTTCTTGATAATAAAATATCGTTCCAAATTTCTATATCATTAATTAACCCTTCTTTAAACGCTTGTTTATAACACCCTCTTGGATTGTTTATCTCTAAACCAGATGATTTAAATATTTTAGAAAGTAACTTCCAAGTTAAGTCTTCTAATGTTTCATACTTTTTTATAATTGAATCTCTATAAACTTCCATCGTTATATCATCTGGGTTTTTTATATTATTAAAATTATCTATGATATTCTTTAAATGAACTAACATTCTATATGCATAATTATATGTTAATTTTATTGATTCATCATATTTATCTAGTATTCCCATAATATTTTATCACCCTTTCTAAGTTATATATATTTATTATTTTACCATATAAAATAACATTTAAAACTAAAATGTTTAAAAATATGCACCAATAACATACCGCTCTGAGTATATTTTGTATTTGTTAAAATATATAAATAATAAAATTTAGTTATAATAACTATTTATTGCTATTGTATCCACGTGAGTATACAATAAAATCATTAACTGAATTTTCATCTAATTCACTATTAGCAAAAATATTTTTTGAATATTCAGCAACAAATTAATAGGTCTTTTCAATTCCTTTTTTAGAATCTTTATAAGTAAAATGAACACTACCAAAAGTAATTATAATTATCTAAATTAAATCCATTTTTATTTTCAGTACCTTGTACACCACTTTCCACCCCTAGCAACATTAGATCACTTTTAGATAAAACCCCTGCACCAAGAAGAGTTGAACTGCTAACAGTTACTGCATTTATATCACATGCTATCTTGCTTTCTGATTCCTGAAATTTATTTATTATATTATGTATACCTGTTATTAATTTTTGTATGTCTTCAAGTACTTCATTTCCCTGTTATTTTGTCTACTATAGGGAATCTAATAAATAAGACCATTTCACTCACTATTGTTAAAGAAAAAACCCTAGAATTATATCCTAGAGGCTATGTTATTTTAAAAAATTCATATGTGAAAATACCTAATATGTATTAGTGCTACCTTTTATTCATTCATAATCATATGACTGATTTTTTTCCTCATTAAATTGTTTAATCCCATATATCATTGATCTTTTGTCTCAGTCCTTTAATAACACAACCGAACCAATCGGTAATCATTCCATTTTTATCACATCCTTTTCTAATTAATGTCTATCTATCCCATTCGTAAATCATTTTCATAAATAGACCGATACTTACTATGACTATTAGGATTCTACCACTTCTATCAGCATATTTAAAATCTTTAAATAGTGATATGGTAGCTCTTACAATGAACCAATCTGCAAATGCTATTCCAGGTATGAAGATCAATGCCATAGCTAATAAGACAAATCAATCACTTTTTTCATTTGTTATGTCCTCCCTATCTATAGCTATTTTTTATTAATCCTAGCATTAATTGCTTTTGCTCAATTTGCATTTGTGTTTGCAATACTTATAGCTTTACCAACCTTTTTAGCTTTTGACATAAAAAAGAAAACTTCAGTGAAATTATAAATTTCATTCTGAAGTCTTTGGTATTCCATCTGCATATATCGTTATTTATTTGTAGGAAGTTGTAATTTCTTATTAAATTCAAATTGTTCCTCATCTTGAAGTCCCAAATGATAAGTTTTATCAATAACTTATTATATATTGTTGTCTTCCGCTTTAATCAGCCTTTTATTAAATTCTATCTCTTCTAAGTCTTGAAACCCTATAAAAAATACCTTTTCAATTTGATCATGGTTAAATAAATATGTATGTTTTAAATCTATATTTCCTTCTGGATAAACACATCCTACATAATCACGTATATTACCATTTCCAGTATCCTTTTGTTTCCTCCCATATATCATTAACTTTTTATCTGCATTTTTTAATACTACTATTGAACCTATTGGTAAATACTTGTTCATAAACTAATCACTCCAATTAATATTTTATTTTATAAATGCGATATATAATGCGGTTATTTCCGCAACTACTAATATGCATTTGATAATATTAGCCTTAAATTTCTCCATCTTAATTTCTTTTTTTCCTGTTAGTTTATCCAGTTTAAATCTAAATCCTGAGTGTATGGCAACAAACATAACAATAGGTGACAATATTAAAATAATATTATTATTATTAATATTATTATGTTCAGAATACATGCTAAAATAAGCTAGACCACCACACAAGCACACGGAAATACCTCCTAATAACATCCACTTAGATTTTAGACGCTTTCTGAAAATAATACCACCTAAAGTAATAGGTAAAAATAGAGTAATCATTACGCCTAAAATAACCATGTTCAAAGGATAGGAACCACGTCTAGCTATGATTATGAATAAAACTGTTAATACTCCTGTAAAAGGTAAAATTTTATTTATTTTTGAATTCATAATATTGCCTCCTATTTCAAGTCTAAACTCTCTTTAAATGTACTGGCAACTGTTGATGCTAAAAAATTAACAACGCCAACTGCAACTACCGCACCAGTAACTGCAACAACTCCCACTGCAATTTCAGGTAATGCAACTATACCAATAGCCGCAGCTCCTGTTTCTACCACCCCAACTGCAAAAGTTGCAGCTAACGGAGCTAAGTAGTCTGATGCTACCCAAGCCGCTGCAGTAGCTTTTTCATCTATACCGACCGCTGCTACTTTGTCAACAGTATTATCATTGTTTTTTACATCCTCAACGGCAATCCCAGCAGCTAGAACCCCCCCTACTACGCCAAATCCCTCTCTTAGACGTACACTTTTCTTTGTTACTTCATAATGTACTAGATAATTTTCTAGCTCTTCTATTAAAACGATTCATTTTTCTTACAACAGTATTACTTCTTTTTCCTAACAATCCTTTTTCACTCGCTGTTGATATCACCTTATCCGTAGCTCCAACAGCTCCTGCAGTAGATGCTGCAAGTATAAAATCATCAATACTTTTTGTTTTATCTGTCTTTTTAGTACCTGTGTTCTTTGAAGTTATACTTTCATTCGATAATATACTTCCATTAGATCCAATATTTTTATTTCCTAAAACCCCTGCACCAAGAAGAGTTGAACTGCTAACAGTTGCTGCATTTACATCACGTTCTAACTTGCTTTCTGTTTCCTGAAATTTATTTATTACATTATGTATACCTGTTATTAATTTTTGTATGTCTTCAAGTGCTTCATTTCCGCGAACTTGAAGTTTGTTCATATCATCTTCAAACGCCCCCATTTCAGGACATTTTAGTGTCTCCAAAGGAGTAATATATATACTATTATATCCCAGATTCGACTCTTCTAAATTGTATTGTAACATTTCATAAAGCTTCTTTAATGACACACTAACCTCATCTAATTTAGCATAATCAATTGAAACCATCTCTTAACCTAACATTATATCACAGAATTATCAACCATTTAATCATTTGTTTACCATAATAGAATCAAAACTATGTAAGGTACCTTATCTTAAAATATATAAATAATAAAATTTAGTTATAATAACTATTTATTGCTATTGTAT
>ERZ1463037.171-NODE-172-length-10043-cov-8.791249_pt1 | contig 10043 bp, 14 predicted proteins | sample MGYA00564484_ERZ1463037 | MGnify/ENA primary metagenome ERZ1463037 (study PRJEB39244, sample SAMEA3635151) | Helicobacter pylori | study: EMG produced TPA metagenomics assembly of PRJEB11511 data set (Assembly of a 5300-year-old Helicobacter pylori... | reverse complement strand
GATCCGGATGGTGACTGGAGTTCAGACGTGTGCTCTTCCGATCTTATAGCAATTTGGAAAATCTAAAGTCACAAATAACTGAGGTTAGCTCAGGAAAGGCTTTGTTTGAAGAAGAGAAGGAGAAAATGTATTTTAAGCTAGAACATAGATTATATGATAGTGAAATTATAAATTCAACACTTTTAAATGAGAAAGAGAAGTAAAATATACATTTCTTATTTATTTGAAAAGTGTTTTATTTCTATGATATAATATGAAGGTAATGTACTTGTAGCTAATTTATAGAAGTATTGCTATTTCTTAGCTCGGTTAGGAATATTCCACATTAAAATAGTTAGTTGGGGGGGATTTCAAATGTCAGGACATTCAAAATGGCATAATATTCAACAAAAAAAAGGTAAAATTGATGTTATAAGAGGTAAAGTATTTACGAAATTAGGTAAAGAAATAATAATGGCGGCTAAAAATGGTGGGTCTAAGTTAGAAATTAATGCTCATCTTAGAGATGTAGTTGCAAAGGCTAAGTCTAATAATATGCCACTGGATACAATAACTAGAGCAATAAAAAAAGGTGCTGGAGAGCTCGAAGGCGTAAACTACGAAGAAATAGTTTATGAAGGATATGGAGCAGAAGGTGTTGCTGTAGTTGTTGTAACTCTAACAGATAAAAAGAATAGAAGTGTTGCGACGGTAAGACATGCATTTGACAGACATCATGGAAATATGGGAGCAGCTGGATGTGTAAGCTGGATGTTTGCTAAAAAAGGTCAAATTATTATAGAGAGAACTGAAGGTATGGAAGAGGATGAAATCATGATGATAGCTCTTGAAGCTGGGGCTGAAGATTTTACTTCAGATAAAGAAATGTTTGAAATTATTACTAGCGTGGAAACATTTGGACATGTAAGAGAAGTGTTAGAAAAAGCAGGTTTTGAATTTGCGTCAGCGGAGATTACAATGATTCCAGATAATATGACTCCTGTTAGCATGGAAGGTGCAGCTAAAGTCCAGGATTTAATAGATACACTTGAGGATGATGAGGATGTGCAGGATGTGTATCACAATGCAGAGTATCCAGAGGAATTCGAAGGTTAATGTGCTGATATTTTGAGTAAGCGTTTTCATAAAATTCAAATGGTAATATAACTTTAGCTAATGTAATTAAGTTACAAATTTATAAGTTGAACACCTTATTATATTGATAATTAATCGATATGATAGGGTGCTTTTTTTGAAAAATGATTTTTTAAAGAAATTATATTCTTTATAACATTTGTGATCGATTTCATAAATTTATACTAGTTTTCTTTAGATTATGAAATTAAATAATAGAATAATATCCATTATTACATGGCATACTAAATTTATAAATAATAGGAATTAATTAAAATAATGTATTTCAATAGCAAAAGTGGTATACGAAACTAATGTGAAAGTAAAGGGTGTGCAAATAATGAATAAATTAGAGAAATTAATTGATGCAGGATTTAAGGTGAAAATCCAATCAAGTTCTAAGTTTTGTTTAACATTAGATGATGCAATTCCTTGTATGAGCTTCAATTCTGATAACATAGAGGAAGCAATTGATTCAGCTTATGATTTTGTAAAAGAACAGAAAAAAGCATCAGATAAAGCTGGAGTAGAAAAACAAAAAACGGATTATAAAATTATAATTGATCAATCGAAGTCACAAGAATTAAAGATTGATGAGGATATGCTTGATGAAGAATTTAAGACGACCAATACTATTAGAGTGTACTCTTACGTTTGGGATAAGTTTAAAGATTTTTCAGAAAAACATGAAGAATGTAAAAGCATGGATTTAGTTAGTATGGCCCTTTTAGAATATATTGATAAATATAAAGAATAATTCATACAAAATTTGGTTTAGCTTAGGCTAAATCTTTTTTATTTAATGTACATAAAAGGATATAATTGCTTAAAAGGATATATTTATTATATAATAATTAAAGATTCAAACAATTGTATTGGAGGAATATCATGAAAAAAATTTATTATTATTGTTTATTGCTTATTTGGTACGTTCTTATTAGTTTTATCGCATTAACATACTGGAGACGATATGGTTGGGGATTTATAGTGGTAGCATTCTTAATATTGTATGTTGGGGATAATTTAATCACAAAGTTTTTTAAGCCAGGACTTAAACATTAACTTAATTTTTATGCGTAATATAACATATAGATATAGCAGAGTTGCGGGTTTAATTAGCAACTCTGCTTTTATATTAGTTTTCTCTATAGCTACAATTATTAGAATGTTTCTTTTTACAACAATCATCATCACAACAGAAGTTACTCCAAGGATCACTCCAAGGTTCAATCCAAGGATCGTTCCAAGGATCACAACAATCACATTTATCATAGTAATCTCTACAACAACCATTATAAGGTTGTCTAGTTTCACACGTTGACATAATATCACTCCTTGACTTTTCTCATTATATAATATGTTGTTAATTTAAAAGTGATACTTAAAATCAAAAAAATAGGAATGCATTAAGTACTCAGGAGTGGATATTTTTTAAGATTTGATGTACAATAATTTAAGGATATTTGAGTGAATGGGGGATTTAGAATGAAGTTACTGTGCAAGTGTGGAAATATTGAAGACTTGAAAACAGATAAGCCTATTACAAAATTTGAATTTAAAAACTGTAACGATGGAACGGCTGTATTAGTGTGTAAAAAATGTAGTGAAGTAGTAATTATTAATTTTAAAAATAAGTAAAGAGTGCTGAGAGATTCCTTGGGGCTCTTTATTTTTGTTGTTATTCACAAAAATATTTATTAATGAATATATTATAGTGTAGAATATACATTATGAAAATTATATATAAACCCATTAATCAAACCAATTTTAGATCTAAATTAGGATACAGTAAGATATTAATCTAATTAAGGAGAACATATATCAATGCAAAAACTTAGGCTTAAAATGTATTGAAACGATATATGTAAAATTTTACATTAAAAGGAGTTTTATTAAATGGGTGAAAATTATAATAATGATAAATGCAATAAATGTTCATGTGATTTATGTAATGTTATTAATGCAGACCCGATAGATATGGAAAAACATGGTGCTAGATTGTTGACTGTAAGAATACAAGTAAATAATGTATGTTTTGATAAAAAAGTTGCTGTTGCATGTATTATATATGATAAGTTCCACAGAATACTTGCATTTAGAGGATTTATTACTACTATATGCAGAAATGAATGTAGCAGCAATGAATGCGGTACAATTGAACGGAAACTAGTGTTTGTACTTCCAGATGACGATGTAAGCGACCCGGATGAAATAGAAGTTCGCACCGCAGCCAATTATATATATCCATGTGAGTGAACTTGTTAGACCATTAAGAGGTAATGAAGATTAAAGTGTACCCTATGGAGTAGGCAAAATGTCTATGATATAGGGTATATTAATTATGTAAAATATATAAAAACATAAATAAATACAGTATCTTTTTTATACATTATGAATAGTTTAATAAGAGTATATATATTCAAGATATTCATATATATTTTAAATTTTTTTAACATACTAGGTGTAAGTTAAAAGGGGGTGAATAAGATGAACTGGAAGGAAGAATTGGTTTTGCAATTTAGAAATATGACCATTGATAAGAGTATAATTAGCAAAGCAATGCAAAACTTTGTGGATATTTTTAATAAAAATTTAGATAAATATAATATAAAAAATATTAGAGCAGTAACAGACTTAAATGAATATATAGATATTAGATTTTATAAAAAAGTCAAAATAAAATATAGTGATAATAACGTTACATTTAGTTTGTTTACTAATGAGGGAATAGAGCAAAATATATCTATTAAATTAAGTATTGCAAAAAAAGTTGGTGGTTATTTTCTTCAGTATATTAATACTGAAGAACGTAATCCAAAATTAAAAGCGTTTATTGATGAAAATATTATTGATGGGATTTTGCAGGACTTATTTGAATTAAATGATGAGGGTATAAGCATAAAGTAAAATAGTAAATAAAAAGCACCCAAAGTATGGGCACTTTTTATTTATTGATAAAATCTTCTGAAATTTAAATTTATAAAGTACTATTATTTAGAACAGTGTTTATTAAATCTGAATTATTAATATTAGTGCTACTACTTGTACTGTTTTGTTGCTGCGTTATAGTCTGTATTAATTGAGATAAGTCTTTGTTGTTATTTGTACTTGGAAAGAGACTCTCTGAACTATCGCTACTTCCATCTGTACCAGCACTTGAACTGCTGTCTGTATTTTGAGTTGTCATAACCTGCATCATTTGTTGCATGACCATTTGTTGAAGTTGTTGAGCCTTTTGAGATTGCAATGATATACTATCGAGTCCGCTAGTTTTATCGCTTATGCTAGGAACACTTGACACAACATTATTTGAAGACTGTTTTTGTGAACTATCTACTAGTTGGTTAAGCAAAGCTTCAAAATCGGTACTAGAATCACTTCCTGAAACTCCTGCAGACGATTGTGTGCTTCCAATACCCATAAGTTTTGATAATTGAGATATTTGATTTACATCCAAAACTATTCCTCCCTTTGTTTAAGAATAAATGTTTGTATTTCTAATATTACTCTTAATAACAGTAATTATATATATATATTATAATTTACTTGAAATAAATCTAAAATTCTACCTAATACATGATTACCTGTGAATTAAGTAAATTTAATTGCAAGAATGCTTAATAAAAATATAAATATAACTTTAAACTGAATAAAAAATGTTAATAAACATAAATAAAGAATAATAACATTTGTATAATACAGATGTCATTATTCTTTATTTATATTATAAAGTCTAAAGTATACTCTGAGTTTAGACTTTTATATTTTTCCACAAGGTCCTGTAGAGTTACAGAATCCATAACTTTATTAATTTGTTTATTAACTTCTTGCCATACTATAGTGTCTATACAAATTTTTATGTTATTATTAAAACCTGAGCCCCCATCATCATCACCGGCAATATTTAAGTCACCTTCAAGTATTCTTAAAACTTCACCAACTGTGATTTTTGATGCTTCTGTTGATAGAGTATAACCACCTTGTGATCCTCTTGCACTTTTTACTAGTTTAGCTTTTCTAAGTATTGAAAAAACTTGTTCTAGATAATTTTCAGAAATTGATTGTCTTTCTGCAATAACTTTTAATGGTATATAGTCACCAAATGAATGAACTGCTATATCTACCATTGCTCTTAAACCGTATCTTCCTTTAGTAGAAATATTCATGGTAAGTTAATTCTCCTTATCAATTACAAAATATAAATATATCATAATATAATCTATTTACTAAAGTAAATAATACTATATTAAAAAGCATAAGTCAACTAGCGTAGTAAAGGAATATTATTATTTATTCCACATAAGATTTTAACATATCTAATTGCTTTATAACTAATAGCTTATTACCTTTATGAACTAAAATTCCTAAATCTTCAAATTTACTAAGCTTTCTGCTTATTGTTTCTCTTGTTACCCCCACATAACTTGCCATCTCCTCTCGATTAATAGGTAATTTAACCTGAAGACCCTGGGCGGTAGAAACACCATATTTTTCAGCAAATACTAATATCATATAAGCAATTCTAATTTCAGCATCATTTGTAGCAAGATTCTGAGCAAGATTTTCAGTCTGGCTTAAACGTTTTGTAATTACTTGAAGCAATTTCAAAGAAATTTCAGGATTATTTATAAGAATTCCATCCATGTTTTGCTTAGTAAGTGTACATATTTTTAGTGGGGATATAGCGTAAACGTTAAAATTATAAGTCTCGTTATCATTAAAAAGACTTAGTTCACCAAAAAAGTCACCACTAGTTAGAATGTGAACAATTTGTTCCTTGCCATCTTTAGTGAGTTTTGAAATCTTTACTCCGCCTTCATTAATTATAAATAAAGTATCAGATTTCGTTCCCTCGCGACATAGGATGTCTCCTTTTGCATAAGAATTATGTCCCGTCATATCTACAATTTTTTTTATCTGATCCTCTGAAAGCGAAGAAAATATGGGAACTTTTTTCGCACATAGAGTGTTATTACAACTAGTACAGTTACACTGACTCATAGATTAATCACCTACCAAATATTATTTATATTTCGATTACTTAGTTCATGATAGCATTTTTGACTTAAATTGGTCAATTAGTTATTGAACATAATTTATATATTTCAATTTAGCAAAAAATATATTATAGGTAGCTGATTTATTTTTTGTATATATGTAATAAAAAAATAAATAAGCCTATAAAACTCATAGGCTTATGCGAAATTATATCTAAAAGATTATTAGATTTATATATTCTCAAATTCATTTAAAGTTTTTATTTTATTCTCAACTTTAATTTTGTCGCTTCTTATATTATCTAATTGTTGCAGCAACTTTTTGTTTTCTACTTTTATTGTTTTACTTGAATTATGTGCAAGACCAGTCTCTGAGAGTTCTAAAGTGTATTGTATTTCTTGTTCAAGTTTACTTTTATAAGTTTCCTCAAATTCCTTTTCAACTTCAGTTAATTCATCATTTAAAGATGTTTTCATATTATCGATGACTTGCCTTGTTACTTCTGATTTGATTTGTTCTTCTGTTTTCATATAAATTTCATCTCCTTATAATCTATTGTTTGAAAATATTTTATTAAAAGTGAACTCTAATTAACCAAAATTTAATGTTTTTATCACTCCAACCAAGGTCCCAAGGCACTTTACTTCTATCAGAATTATGGCAACTAACCAAAGAGTATCCTCTTGAATCAGCCCCTGTAACAACAGATATGTGAGTAATATCATTTTTATTTTCATAAGCAACAATATCACCTGGCAGTAATTTATAACTAGCTTTATATACTTTGTCATAACTTCCATAGGCAATTACGGATCCTCTACCACTATATATCATATATCTTTTAAAGCTATCTGCATTAAGCCAAGCTTTTGTTGCTCCGTTTTTATCTGAATTCCATGTGAAATTTTTTCTGAATTTTCCTCCTTCAAAAAGAATTTGGGATGCAAAGTTTGCACAATCACCACCTTGAGGATTATAGTCACGATAAAGCATGTTATATTTATACTCACTATCGCTGGCAGCACCACAATATTTATCAGCATATTTTATAGTATCTAGTCGTCTTTGTCCTATGTTTTTTAAATCTCTTGGTTTTTGAAATAATATATATTCTTTTATTGAATCTGCTTTTATATTACTTAGGTCTAAAGAATTTGCGAAAGGGTCTTTGTACCATTCTTTAGAGATAACCCAAGAACCATCTTTACTCATAAGTTGTAAGTTGTGGTATGTTCCAATCCTCGATGTGTTTTCAAGCTTTGGTTGATCTATATATATATATTTGTATTCAGTTGAACACAATAAATATATTGAAAAATTATCATTATTTTCTTTGATTTTTTTTATAATTAAAGTTGGAACAATATCCGTAAATTTAATTCCTTGTTTTTCGGCCCAATTATTAATGTAATCCATTTTTTTCTTTTCATACTCATATGCCCAGGTGCCATATTTTGTGTCCATATTATAAAATGATTGTATTAATTCTAAATCACCATTTAATATAGCTTTATTTCTGTTTTTAAAAATTTGGTTTATATAATTAGTTACTTCTTTTTTTGATTCATCAGTAATAGCATTTGCATAACTACTAATATATATTTGCATTGATAAAAGAAGGATGATAAATATAAGTAATTTAAGTTTGAATGATTGTGATTTTTCGATTTTACGTAAATTCATAATATTATACTCCTATTATTTTATTAATGAATCAATTTTATATATTGCATTTTTTATAGAAGTCTCTTGTATCGGAGCGCCTTCATACCATGTTTTTTTTAGAATGTTGCTATTTGGAAAATAGCGAGCTTTTAAAATTATTTCAGGTCTATACTCAAAATGTAAAATATCAAAGTGGGACCATTTACCACCCCAAACAAAGTTGTTTTTTTCAAAGATTTCTACAAGTTCAGTGGAATATGATGATAGTCTTTTTTCTCCAGCATCTTTGGTAGACCATTTCCAATAGTCTCTTTTGTCACTGGCAAGATCAATAGCAATTCCAAAAGAATGTGGACTTAATCTATTAGTACCTGAAATTACTCTATAGTTAAAAGTTCCACTGCAAGGCAAAAGACAGTTTCTCAAATTTTGATTCGTTTTTAATAAAGGCTTTAATTCTTCCATAACTGTTTGTAATGAATTAGATGCGTTATTGCTCTTATTAAATTGATAATTATTATAAATAATATTAACTTTTGTAAGGTTATCTTCTATGAGTTGTTTTGATGTACCATAAACTTCAGATAATAATCCGTAAGATCTAGAACGCCCTGGATCAAAATCTGCTTTCATAATACATCTAATAGGAGATAAAGGATACATTTGATCCATAGTGTCTTGAAGATCTGGGTTTACAAGTTTTTCTTGAATGCTTTTTACTTTTTTATCATCGTAGCATAATTTCTTGCCTGATTTCATATTTAGATATACATAACCATTATTTTTTTCTATATTTTTAATATATTCAGGATAAGCAATCATTAAGCATAAAATATTTTGTTTCATTGTTACATCGTATACATTGATGTTTTCTTTTTTGATTGTATCAGTTGTAGCAGAAGTTATTGATGTATTTCCTATATTAAAAAGTAAATTTACAATAAGTGTAACAATAATCATTTTTCTCATGATTAAATTTCCCCCTTTATAAAAATAATATTAATAGTACAAATTTATAAAAATCAAATCACTTTTAATAATACTTTTGCTATATATAATTGCCAATGAACTATTATTATATGTGTGGATATATTAACAAAAAATATATGAATTTTTCCAAAATATAAAAAAACATGTCTATATGTATTAATACATGTTCAAGCAATAATAATTTGAAGGAATATACTTAATAGCAAATAGGCAGCAAGGAATTGCAACCTATTTGCTCAAACTATGCTAATTGATTAGTGGGATGTATTATCCATTTATAACAGTACAACCATTAACGTGAATAGTTTCACCACTTATATAGGATGCACCATTTGACGCTAAAAACAAATATGTTTCGGCAAGCTCAACGGGCTGGCCAGGTCTTCCCATAGGTGTATTTTTCCCAAATTCACCAACCTCACTTTCACTGAAAGACGATGGTATAAGTGGTGTCCATATAGGACCTGGAGCTACTGCATTTACCCGTATCTTTCTACTTGAAAGGGAAAGAGCGAGCGAACGAGTAAATGTAGCTATCGCACCTTTAGTTGATGAGTAATCAATTAATGATTTATGACCTTTGTAGGCAGTGACTGATGAGGTATTTATAATTGTAGCTCCCTCTTTTAAATATGGCAATGTTGCTTTAACCATATAAAACATTCCAAAAATATTAGTTTTAAAAGTTCTCTCTAGTTGCTCTTTTGTAATATCTTCAATACTGTTTTGAGGATGTTGTTCTCCAGCGTTATTTATAAGAATATCTATTTTGCCTAATTCTTTTATTGTTTGATTAACAGCATTTACGCAGAAAGTATCGTCGCCAATATCTCCAGGAATCAAAATACACTTTCTACTCTTTGATTCAACAAGCTTTTTAGTCTCTGCCGCATCTTCATGTTCATTAAGATATACTATAGCTATATCAGCGCCCTCTCTTGCATATGCAAGAGAAACTGCTCTACCAATTCCACTATCACCGCCTGTGATTAGGGCAACTTTATTCATTAACTTTCCAGAACCAATACAATTTGGATATTCAAAAATAGGTCTTGGGTTCATTAATGTTTCAAAACCTGGTTGCTTACCTTGGTGTTGCTTAGGTATACTCATGGGGAAATTAAAGCTTTCATTCATAAAAATGTCTCCTTTTGTAAATAAAATATATTTTATAAGTGTAGTTTATGATAATTCGTCATTTATATTCATTTTAAATTAGTATATAAAAAAAATTAAAAAGTCTTATTAGATTGTCTATTATGGGTTATAAAAATTAG
>ERZ1463037.170-NODE-171-length-10059-cov-13.043183_pt1 | contig 10059 bp, 9 predicted proteins | sample MGYA00564484_ERZ1463037 | MGnify/ENA primary metagenome ERZ1463037 (study PRJEB39244, sample SAMEA3635151) | Helicobacter pylori | study: EMG produced TPA metagenomics assembly of PRJEB11511 data set (Assembly of a 5300-year-old Helicobacter pylori... | reverse complement strand
CGCTCCTAAATTACCAATAATTGTACCAAGTGCAGCGCCTGCGATACCTAAATTACATGTAAAAATTAAAATTGGATCCAAAATAACATTTATTATAACACTAATAATCATACCATTCATTGAAATTGTTGAAGCACCCTCCGCCCGAACTATTTGCTCTAATGTAAAATTAGCAATTACAAATGGACTTCCAATGATAAAAACCATAATATAGCTTTGAGTAAATGAAACAGTATCACCTCTTGCTCCTAATATTTGCAAAATAGGATGAAGCAGTGGAATAGCCAGTAACATAAAAATAAATCCAGATAATAGACTTAGATAAAAAGAAACAGATGAGATTTTCTTTGCATCCCCTAAATCTTTCTCACCTAATAATCTAGAAATATAGGTGCCACCACCTGTACCAAAAATATTTCCGATTGCCATTAATATAGTTGTAAATGGTAAGGCTAATGTAACTGCGCTCATCATTGCTGTATTATTAAGCTTTCCAATAAAAAATGCATCAATAATACTATAAAGCATATTAATAGACATTCCTAGCATCATGGGAACTGCCATATGTGCAATAGCCTTTGGTATAGGTGCGTCCTCGAAATAATATGAATATGAATCTTTATTTTGTTCCATTTATTGTACCTCCAATTTAAGTATAATTAAAAAATTAGTCAAGGCGCATTTTTTTAAACACATTATTATATGCTTTTTACTTCTAGTGTAAGAAGGTTACATATAACAATTGTAGTACCCTTCCTTCAATAATTCAGATAGAATCGTTTCCTCTGCCATTGCGTTGATCTTTATTATTCTCATATTCCTCATTATCATTATCATCCATATTTTCTTCCATCGAAGTGATCAACTTGCCCATCAGCGCTAAAAGTTGTTGTTTTTCATCTTCTGATAAAATAATAAACATATTGTTAATCACTACCTGTCTTTCTTTCATAATTTCATTTACGATTTTTCGGCCTTCCTCTGTAATATAAACATTTGAAACCCGCTTGTCATTTTCATTTACACGACGTTCTACATAATTACTTTGTTCCAATTTGCTAACTAATTCTCCGAGCGAAGTAGGACGTATACGCAATTGTGTGCTTAATTCTCTCTGTGTTAAACCATCGTTTGTAATTAATACACCTAATAAATGTCCTTGCCCGCGACCAAGGTTGAGCTCATGAGCTCCAAAATGTTGTTGTTGGCGTCCTCTGTGAATAAGATTCGTAAAATAATGAAATTGTTGTAGCAATTTTTCTGATATTGAATTATGCATATAAAATATCTCCTTTGTATTTTAATAAGGTACCTTTTCTTTATTAGATAGGTACCTTTCTTTTATTATAGTATGCTTTTTAAATTTCATTGTCAATACATTTATTAAGGTACCTCTGTTTATTTTCATTAAAGTTAGATAAAAAAATAAAGTAACCCCACATTAATTAGATCTTGGGTTTACTTTATTAAGTTAATATTGATGTTCCGAAAGTAACACATATAGTAATTGTGTTACTTCCACATTGAGGCTATTAGCTATTCTTTAAAAATTTCATTTTGAATGTAATATAATGTGTTGACTTGTTACATTGAATGTATTAAAAATCAGGCAAAATCAATTTCATATCTTTTTATGTATCTATATAATATTGATCTGCTTATATTCAATAGTTTTACAAATTCAACTCCAGTTACTTCTCTATTTTTCTACTTGCTATAACAACTATAAAACTCTTTGGGTAGACTTTTAGTAGGCTACCCAACTTAACACCATTGTATTTTATATTATTTAAGCTATCTATAACTATGCACTGAATTCTTTTCTATTGTTGTTCATTATATAAGACAAGAAGCTGATAATCATGAAGATTTATGTGGCATAATAGCAAGGAATGCATGGAAAACTAATACTTTCACTATGATGTAGATTCACTATTGTAAACACTCTCATAGACTTTAAGGGTATTTATTGCAGTGTTTTGCCATGAAAATTGTTTAGCTCTTATTAATGCCTTAGCACTAAGCTCAGATTTCAACTTTTCGCTACTTAAAAGGGTTCCTATGGCAAGAGAGATAGCGGAAGTATCATAGGGATTTATTAAAATACCAGCGTCTCCTACAACCTCTGGAATAGAGGTAAGGTTGGACGCTATTATAGGAGTACCACAATTCATTGCTTCAAGTGGGGGTAGCCCAAATCCTTCATAAAAAGATGGATATATAAGAGCGTCACAGCTGTTATAAAAAAGAGGTAAATGATCTTCAGGTACAAAACCTACAAAAACAACATGAGACTGCATGTTTAATTCATTCGCAAGTTTTACTAATTTCTGACTAGAGTCTCTATAATCGCCTACAATAACTAAATTGTAATTTTCATTTAAATCTTTATATACTTTAGAAAAAGCAGTGATTGCAGAGGCTACATTTTTTCTCTCACTGAAACCACCTAGGTAGAGTATAAATGGATTTAGCAAATTATATATTTTTTCTAAAACTTTTTTACAGTGAAGTTTATCGAGTGGTGTATATTTTGAGTCGGCAGCAAGTGGAGTTACAAAAATTCTGGACTCATCTATTGGGAAATATTTAAGAATATCTTGCTTTGAAAATTCAGACACCGTTATTATTCCATCTGAGTTACCTATAATTATTGGCATCTCTTTTAAAAATTTTAATAAATATCCTCTCCCGACTGTTTCAGGCATAACGTATGGAATTAAATCATGTATAGTAACTATTTTTTTGCAAGATATATTGGTGGATAACCCTATACCATTTTGTGGCATATGGTATATATCTATGTTTTCTTTTGAAATATTTTCTGGGAAATAATAATCCTCAAAGAATCTTTGATGCTTTTTAGAAGTCATTATGACTTTACAGTTCTCTCTTTTTATACTTTCAAAATTTTTACCTGACCAAAAAATATGGTAATTATTCATGGTATCTATGTTAATTAAATTTTTAAGTACATTTTCTGTATAAGTTCCAATACCAGTCCCATTATATAAATTGACGCCTCTGCCATCAATTGCAATCTTCATAGGTTTCACTCCTTAAAATTATTAGAAAAGATGTATGTTTAAAAGAATTTATTGAAAAATATTATATATATTAATATATTATTTTACCTCATAAAGTGTGCCATTTGGGCAAATATAATTGTGCACAAATCATTCTAAAGGTTCATATATTGCAATAGAACAATAATTTGGAGGCAATGATTTGGGAATACAAGAGGTAAAGGAGATAGTAAAGAATAATTACTCTCTTCGCATTGATGAAATAGAGAAAATTAAAAACGTTTATAGAATAGAAACTAGAGATAATATATATTGCTTAAAAGTAGTTAATTATGAACTAGGACATTTTTTATTTATAATTGGCGCTATAAAACATTTGCAAAATAATGAGTTTAAAAGTGTGCCTAAAATTATTGAAACTACTGATCAAAGGGAGTATATAAAACTCCAAAATAAATATGCTTATTTAACTTTATGGGTAGATGCAAGGGAATGTGACTACGATAACCTAGTAGAAATAAAACTATGTACAACAAAACTTGCACAGCTTCATAAAAAAAGTTTGAATTTTAAAGTTACACCTGATATGAAACCAAGAATAGCATGGCTTAAGTGGATAGAAACTTTTAAAACTCGCTCAAATGAAATATTGGATTTTAAGAGAAGGATAAGTGAAAAAGAATGTATTACAGAATTTGATAGTAATTATCTGGAAATTATGGAGGGTGAACTTGCAAGGTGTAATAAATCAATACACAATCTGTGTAAAAGTGAATACGTAAATAAGATGAAGGAAGAAATTAAACATAGGGGATTCTGTCATCATGATTATGCACATCATAATGTGTTACTTGAGAAAAGTGGAGCAGTGAGTGTAATTGATTTTGATTATTGCATTTTAGATACTCATTTACATGATTTAAGCAGCCTTCTAATAAGGAGAATGAAAAACGGTAAATGGAACCTTGAAAATACACTTTTTATAATGGATGAGTATGATGAGACATTTTCGATATATAAAAGTGACATAGAGGTAATGGCAGCATTTATGGAATTCCCTCAGGAATATTGGCAAATAGGAATTCAGTATTACTGGGAAAAAAAGAATTGGGGAGAAGAGTTTTTCTTAAAGAAACTTGAAAAGATGAATGAGGATAAAGTGGATAGGCAAATTCTTATTGATGAGTTTAGAAAAATAAAATATGGGAGGTAACGTTATGGGGAAAAGTAAAAAAGAGATGAGTATGGATGAACCTGAATTTGACATAAGTGAAGTGCAAGAATCAACTGTTGAGGAATATGATATGAAGCTTGATAATATGAAGGATGAAGTTAAAAAACTTAAAAAAATAAGAAGAAGACAAAAAAAACTTAGTGAGTTAGAATTTCAGCAAAAGGAAATTTTAAGAAAAATGGATAAAAGCTGTAAAAAAAACAAATGATGCTGGGCTATAGTAAATAGCCCCAGGCTATAGTATATATAAATTGATTAATAGATTGAATTTGAGGTGGTGCAGGTGGCAATAAGCATATACAATGATTTTTCTGACTATATGATATTTAAGAATATTAAAAAGGCAGATGTTATTGAATCTAAGTATAAAAATACAGAGGTAGACATATCAGAAGAAGCAATAATGAGGCAGTTTAGTGCTATTCATGAAGTACATGAAAAATGTATGGGGTTTAATGGTTATCTTAGAAATAGATTAAATAACAATACTGGTAAAACCGTAGAGGACTATAAAAGATCTATTAAAAAGTTAAGTGTAGATATAAAAAACATTAAAAATGATGGACCTAAAAATTTATTTGAAGAAATGATTATTAAATATGGAAAAGAAGTTGTTGATAGAGGTGAAGCGTGTATTAGGGAAGTGAAAGGATCAAATTATTTAGAAATAATAACTAGAAGCATGAGGCGCTGCGAAATATGTTTAGGAAATACAAATTTTCAAAACCTCGGGAAAAGTGATTTTATTTATGTAGTTGATTTTGATAATTGTAGTTACAACATGGTGGAAATGGATTGTTTCCCTTTACTTAGTAGGTTTAAAAGAAAAGGAGCAAAACTTGATTTTTGTAAACTCGCTAAAGAATTTTGTTATATTGAAGGGTTGGATGAGAATAGTTCGAAATTTTTAATAGCATTAATCTCTTATCCTCATGAGTTCATGAAATGTTGTAATAGATATAGAACAGGAAAAAGACTGTGGCATGAAGATAAATTTTCGCAGAGGCTTATAAAAGCTTTAGCCCAAGATGGAGATTCCTTATTCTAAATTAGTAAAATGGAGATTAGAGAGGTGACAATATGTTAGACGTTAGATACAAAGATAAGGCATATTTAAGCAAATATGATCTAGATGTAAATTTGTTTAGTAAATTTGATCTTTTAGTTTATGATGTTATCCCAGTAAGAAAGGTTTTTATACTTGATACCAATAAGGGAGATAAAGTTTTAAAAAAAGTAAACTACAGTAAAGATCAACTTGAATTTGTTAATTATGGTATTGAGTACATTAGGAATAATTATTTTGATAGAATTATTAAATTTGAAAAGACGAAATCTGGGCTAATATATGTTCCATGGAGAGATGATGTTTATTGTATTATGAATCTAGTGGAAGGTAGAGAGTGTGAGTACAGTAATCCAGTTGATATAAATCTTACGTCCAGAGCAATAGCTGAGCTTCATAAAGCGTCACAAGGACTTATTGATAAGGAAGAATTTAAAAGGCTACTTGCAAAGAATGAGCAGCGCTATTTGAGTGGTAAAATTATACAAAATTATAAGAATAAATTAGATGAACTTATGTTTTTCAAAAGTATAGCAAATCTAAATGAAAATAAAAATGAATTTGATGATATATTTTTAGAGAATGTAGAATATTACGCAGAAAATATAAAAAAAAGCATAAATATTCTTAATGAATCTTCATATTTCGAATTATGTGGTGAAAAAGAAAAGATCGTTTTTTGTCATCATGATTTAGCTCACCATAATATATTAATTAATAAGGAAGAAGTTTATTTTTTAGATTTTGATTATGCTGTTGTAGATTTAAGGGTTCATGACGTTTGTAATTTTATTAATAAAGCAATAAAGAACTTTTGTTATGATATAGATAAGTGTAGTGATATTTTACAGGGATATACGGAGGTAAATCCATTAGATGATAGGGAGCTTAATGTGCTTTATGGTATGCTTAGTTTTCCTGAGGATTTTTATAGTATATCTAAAGACTATTATACTAGGAAGAAACAATGGAGTGAAGAAATATTTTTAAGCAGATTAAAGAAAAAGGTTGAGTATAAAAAGGATAGAGAAAAGTTTTTAGAAGACTTTAATAATTATTATAATTGATAGAATAATCATCATATTTGATGTTGTTAAAACCCCCATTTAGTGATAAATACACTAGGTGGGGGTTTAATGTTTTTTATTAAAGCATTTATATTTTGTTTGCTTCTAGTATGTTTTGATAAGCAATTAGAGTGCTTGCAGCTGTATTATCCCAGGTTAAGGTAGAGGCTCTTTTTAATCCTTTAGTAATAAGGGATTGCCTTAAGGCGTCATCATGAAGCACATTATACATTTTTTCACTTAATTCATTAATATCATATGGATTTACAAGAAGCGTTGCGTCTTTAACTATTTCAGGGATAGATGTGACATTTGAGGCTATTACAGGCACTCCACAAGCCATTGCTTCGATTGGAGGTAGTCCAAAGCCTTCATAAAACGAAGGATACACAAATAGCTCACAGGCGTTATACATAAAGGGTATATGGTTCATAGATATAAAGCCTGGGAAGATTACTTTATCTTCAATATGAAGATCTTGTGCTCTCTTAATATACATATCATATGATTTACCTTTGCTACCCGCAATGACTAATTTGATCCCTTTTTTTAATCTTGGGAGAAGCATACTAAATGAATCAAGTAATCCAAGAATATTTTTACGGGGACTAAATCCTCCAATATATAAAATATAGTCACCTGTAATAGAATAATTTTTTTCAACTATATATTTACTAAGTGTTTTGTCATAAGGCTTATAAATATCTTCACTAGCTAAATAGGTAACGTATATTTTTTCCCTCGGAAAGTTAAAAGCCTTAATAATATCTTCTTTTGAATACTGGGACACAGTAATTATTCCATCACACAGAGAAATGATTTTTGGAAATTTCTCATTGAAAATTTTAAGATATTGATCACCTACGGTATCTGGCATTTTATATGGAATAATATCGTGTAGCGTAATAACGAAAGGGCAATCTTTGTTAATAGGTAAACCAATACCATTTTGAGGAACATGGTATATATCTATAGACTTGTCTAGTAATGGGTTTGATACATTTACCTCATTCCAAAAGTTATCTTGTTTTTCCTGTTTAATGGTTTTTATATGGAAATTATTTTTGAATGGTATAGCTAGATTACAGTCGTTTGGCACAAAAAGTGAATAATCATTGTAATTATCAATTTTATTTAAAGAGTTAATTAGTTGGTAAGAATAAGTGCCTATACCAGTTCCTCTATACCACTTAGCAGCTCTAGCATCGATTCCAATTTTCATTTTAAGACTCCTTAAACAACGATTTAGTATATCTATATATTTTATTATATTAAAAGAAAGCATAAATGTTATCAAAATATTCAAGAATTTATTCTAAAATGAAATATTAGTAATATAAATGATAAGGGGGGTGAGTAATATGATGAGGGAATTTGAAATTGAAAGACAATACGGAATTAAAATAGAAAGTATACGTCCCAACAAGGGAGTGTATTTATTAAAGACAGATGATGGAGCAAAGTGTTTAAAGAAAATAAGTTACGGTACACAAAAACTTTTGTTTGTATACGGAGCTAAAGAACACCTTGCAAATAATGGTTTTGACAAGGTGGATAGATATTTTTTAAATACTGAAGGAAATCCTTATGCATTAGTTAATGAAGATATTTACACACTTTCAAAGTGGATAGATGGTCGCGAGTGTGACTTTCGAAATGAAGAAGATTTAGTATTAGCTGCAAAACATTTAGCGTTGATGCATATTGCATCAAAAGGGTATGATCCACCTGAAAACAGTAAGTTAAAAACAGATCTTGGAAGATGGCCAAATTTAATGGAAAAAAGAATAAAATCTTTTGATAAAATGCAAGGCATGATTAGAAAAAAGAAAAATTTTAAAACTGATTTTGATATGAATTATATTAGGAGTGTAGAGGATCAAAAGATACTCGGTAAAAGAGCTATGGCAATACTTGATGACTCAAGGTATTTTGACATATGTAGGCAAACAGAAGAAGAAAAAGGATTTTGCCATCATGATTATACTTATCATAATATTATTGTTGATAAAAATAATGATGTAAACATAATTGATTTTGATTATTGCAAAAGAGAAGTAAAAGCATATGATTTATCTAATTTTTTAATCAAAATGCTTAAAAAGCAGGATTGGGACATAAAGTATGCGGAAATAGTATTAGAGGCATACAGCAGTGTAAATCCTCTGTCATTAGAAGAGTACAGACTTATATATGCATTCCTAGTATTCCCACAACGTTATTGGAGATTGTGTAATAGATACTACTATAACGAAGTTACATGGATTCAAAACACTTTTAACAAGAAGATGGAGGAGTTAATCTCTGAAAAAGATAAGTTTATGGTATTTATTGAAGATTATAAAAGAGTATTTAATCAAAAATAGTCTAAATTATATTATTTATTAAAGTTATGTAGATGAAATATTTACATAACTTTTTCATGCTCACCTATTAGCTATAATTTCATAATATATACTATGAGATTAAATGTGGAGGTGGTATTGTGAAAATAGGAGATATTGTAGTAAGAAAATCTTACGGTGGGGATATAACTTTTAAAATAATGGATGTTGTGATAAGAGATGATAAAGATGTGTTTTTACTTAAGGGAATAAATTTAAGGATAGAGGCAGACTCAACTGGTGACGATTTACAACTAGTATCAGAAGATACTATTTATGAAATTGATAGGGTTTTCAATAAAAAGGTAAATGAATCTATCAAAAAAATATTAATTAATAGGGTTAAAGGTACTAGGGGAGATAAATCAGAAATAGTTGATTTTAAAGGGAAAATCAAAGAATTACAATCAAAAAAAGAAAAATATAAAGAATATAAAAATAAAAATATGATTTTTGGGAGACCAGGTAAAATATTACATGTAGACGGAGATGCAGAATATTTAGAAGTTTGTCTAAAGACTTATAAACAGTTATCTTTGGATGCTATAGGTAGAGTAATATCTGAAAAAGATCAAGCAAATGAAATAGTAAATCTTGTTAAAGAAGTTAAGCCAGATATAGTAGTGATTACAGGGCATGATGGCATGGTTAAGGGAATAACCGATTATATGAATTTAGATAATTATAGAAATTCAAAATATTTTGTTGAGACGGTTATTGCGCTTAGATCGTATAATAGTAGTTATGATGATTTAGTTATATTTGCTGGCGCATGCCAATCATGTTATGAAGCGATTTTAGATGCTGGAGCTAATTTTGCTAGCGCTCCAAATCGTGTTTTAATCCATTGTTTAGATCCTGTTTTAGTATCAGAAAAGATTGCATATACAAATATAGAAACTGTTGTAGCAATAGAAGATGTTATAGAAAATACTATAACAGGAATTGCAGGTATAGGTGGATTGCAAACTAGAGGTAAGTATAGAGAGGGGTTCCCTAAATCGCAGTATATATAAAATATAATACAATTAATTTTGTATTAGGGGTTTAGGGGGTAAAGGCTCATAAAATAGATGAAAATTAATTATGTGACTAATAACCAATGAAAAATGAATTTTATTAACACAAAATCGACATTGACAAAATTGTTATAGTAGTGATAAAATGTTATGCCTACTTGACAAAAACAAATATATGATATATAATATAAAATGTGGAAAGAGGGTGTTTGCAGTGGAAAAAATTAATGTATTGACCTCAATAAAAGATGAAATTGAAAGTC
>ERZ1463037.169-NODE-170-length-10108-cov-9.513876_pt1 | contig 10108 bp, 9 predicted proteins | sample MGYA00564484_ERZ1463037 | MGnify/ENA primary metagenome ERZ1463037 (study PRJEB39244, sample SAMEA3635151) | Helicobacter pylori | study: EMG produced TPA metagenomics assembly of PRJEB11511 data set (Assembly of a 5300-year-old Helicobacter pylori... | reverse complement strand
GCCTTCTTTATGAAGTTGTCTGCTTTCATCATATTTCTTCGTATCTTTCAAAATTCCAAAACCTCCTATTGTTCAGTCCTTCCCACACTAAAGCGTTTTGCATGGTACTATGACTTCTGCTGACTTCTGATAGTTCAGACATACATCACTGTATGGTTTGTTATTTCTAAATTCATATCCACAACTTATCTATCAGATCTCCCCGGGTAAGAACGCAATCTTTCACTCCATCTATCTGCTACATTTACATTCGCCAGTTTCGAATAGTTTTGGGCTTCATTTTGACTTGCAAATTTACCCACAAGCAAATGCCTTTTATGTAGTTTCTGTTCGTCAGACCAGAGTTTGGCCGCAGACTTCATTCAGATTCCACCTCACGGTGGACACCCTTGTCTTAAGCTATGCACTTGGCACTATTAACCCGTGCTAGGGACTTTCACCCATTAGATTACGCCCATGCCGGGCGCACAAGTGAAAGTAACTCAATTGGTATTGTGTTACTTTCAGCATTTTATTTAAATTTTTTCTGGAGACTATCTATATCTTTTTTATTATCAATCCATTCTTCAGAATAACCACATTCACATCACAAATATCTTGTTACCTTTACTCCATTAAAGCCTGAAATTCCCCATGTAATATTGTTACCAGAGCCATATGCTCCAAAGTTACCTGGTATTATTATAAATTACACTTGGAACATGTTTCTGTATTTTTCATATTGCACCTCACTTTTTATTAGATCTATAAATCATTTCACCGGTATATTATACAAGAGTCAAATCAATAATAATAAAATGTATGATAAAACGTTAAAAGTTCGTGTTATATCAAGTTAAAGTTCGCTTATTTTATGTTGTTGTCATGGAAGCTAGTAATATAGCCAGAGTTCGTGTATCGGATAAATAAAGAACTCTATCATTTTCTACCTCCCTTTAATACGATAATAGTTGATTCCTTTTATTACAATACACTATCAGCCAACGACTATTTTTAAATCTGACTTTAATAGATATAAGTTTACCGCGTTGTATAAACTTCTCATATCCTGTAATATTTAATTTCTGATCTTCACTCTGTAAATCCATGTATCTGTCAAACAATACTTTGTGTTTATCCATTCCTTATGTCCTTTCTTGTTTTTACAAATTCTACGATAGGTTATTATAAAGTATAAATAACGAACTTTGGCCATATTACTAAAAAAATTGTTGTGATTACTAATTTATAAACGTTTACAGCTATTATACGTTATTAAACAATAGATCATGTAGTGCTGATCTTGTTAATATATTTGTTGATTGCTCATAATTCAATCTTTTTAGTTCGGGAACTGATTCAAGTCTTTTCCTCCAGCTAGTTTTAGTTCGTGCCATTTTAGCTGAATTTTTAATATTAGGGTGAGTTCCCTTTATAATTTTATAATTTTTTAACATTTAAACCACCTCATTCTCCATGTGTATATATAAATATTACCATAATTTTGTATTTTTTTACATTAACTTTGTGTTAAAAAAGTTTTTGCCATGTATTGTATTAAATAAAGAGCTTAATTATAAAACAAGAAATGTCGTAAAAATTGACTTTCACGGCATTTTTAGATAATAATATATCGTTACAATCGCATATTAAATTTAAATTGACTTCAGCGACATAGGTAATACCTTGTTTTTTAGTAAATTAAATATGTATAAAAAATTAACCTTATTGGGAAACTAATACACAAATAAGTAGGTGATTTTATGATATTTAATATATTTGTAGGTTTTATAATTCCTTGGATTTCAGGTATAATATTTTATTTTACAGATAGAAAAATTCTTTTTATTATTGCTCCATTCTCAAGTGCAGTAGCATTTGTAGTAAATTCATTTGGGTTCTATTATGGATTTTGGACTATAGCACCTCATACATATGGCAAATTTTCTACTATCCCCTTTGACTTAGGGGAGCAGGCAGCAAAACGCGGAATTTATACTCTAAGGATTTAAAAACCATAAAACCTCTGTTTTTTATACTCTAAGGCCTGCCCCCTAAGTTATGAGTTGATAGTGTATATATTATTCAGATTATATATTTAAAGGTCTCAAACTATCAAGAGTTGTGATATTTTTCTTATCAAAACTGTAATGACCATATAGGTTTATATGTTCCCAATTCAAAGGTGAAACATGGCTTAACAAATCTTCATTAAGTTCATTTCTTTCTCTAAGATATTCAATAGCCTTACCTAAATAAACGGTATTCCAAACAGTTATTGCGTTCATCAAAATATTAAGTACACTTGCTCGTTGCATCTGATCCTGAAGATCTCTTTCATGAAACTCTCCTCGTTTAGCAAAAAATATAGCTCTTGCCAATGCATTAGCAGCCTCACCTTTATTTAATCCCTTTTGAATCCTTCTCCGTAATTCCTCATTAGAAATATAATCAAGGATGAAAATAGTTTTTTCAATGCGCCCCATTTCTTTGAGAGCTAAAGCTAAACTATTTTAGCGTGAGTAGGAACCAATTTTACCCATAATAAGAGAGGCGGATACTTTTCCTTCCCGTATAGAGTGAGCTAGTTTTAAAACATCATCGTAGTTGTCTTTAATAATTTTAGTATTTACTTTTACTTTAATAATCTTTTCAAGTTTTGGATAATCAGAAGGCTTGTTAAATGAGTATAACTTTACATCTGATATATCTCTTATTCTTGGTGCAAATCTAAAGCCTAACAAATGGCATAAACCAAAAGTTTGTTCAGTAAAACCGGCTGTATCTGTGTAATGTTCTTTAATTTGGAGGTCAGTTTCATGATGCAGTAAACCATCAATTACGTGCACCGCATCCCTGGTATTAGTGTTAATTACCTTTGCGTAAAATGCAGAATACTGGTCACTAATAAAACGATATATAGTTGCTCCTTTTCCTGATCCATAATGAGGATTGTGTTCAGCATGGAGTGAGGATACACCTATTTGCACACGCATACCATCACTGGATGAAGTGCTTCCATCACCCCAATAATAAGGTAATGATAATTTATGTAGAAAATTTACCAGAGTAGACTGTGCTCTGCTTAAAGCATCATCATATAATCGCCACTGCGCAGTATTGGCCATCTGGTAGTAAGTTATGTCATCTGTAGCATCAGCCATTTTACTAAGTCCAATATTTGTACCCATCGCAATCAATGTAGCCATAATTATGTCTTTTTCATCGTTATTGGGAGATTTACCTGTTGATGCATGAGTAAATTGATCATCAAACTTTGTCCAACTTGCAACTTCAATTAGTAAATTAGTAAGTTTTATTTTGGGTAGCATTTTATAAATCGATTTACTGTAATCTTTTGCTTCTTCAGGAGTGTTTTTTTCAAGTCTTTTTACATGTATTTCACCATTCAGAAGACTCACTCCTTCAAGAGTTTGTACATTTTCATTAACCCATTTGATACGCTGTAAGAGGGCATCTTTTCTTTCTTGAATATATTCTTCATAGTTATTGCTTACTGCAAGCTTTGTAACGTTTTGCTTGATTAATGACCACTCTTCTTTTGATACCAAGTATTCCTCAAAATCCTTATGTCTTCTACTCCCAACAACAGAGATATTGCCGGAACGTATATTGTTTTTTAATTCTGTAAGAATAGCCATTTCATAGTAACGTCGGTTAATGGTACCATCCTCTTCAAAAACATATTTATTCCACCTTTTTGGTATAAAATCAATAGGCGCGTCATTTGGAATAGTTCTCTTTTTAGCATCATTAAGTTCATTCAATAGATTTATAGCCTCTAGCAAAGGTTCATTTGATTTTGTAGCTCTAAATTCAAGACATTTAAGTAGAGTCGGAGTATACTTTCTTAAATTTGAATATTTATTTTTGATCAAATCTATGTAATCATAGTCAATGGGCCTTGCAAGTTTTTCTGCCTCCTGTCCTGATGATATTAGTTTATCCCATGGCATTAAAGCCGATTCTATAGTTGTGTATGGATCTAACCCTTCACTTTTTGCTTTTAGCAAGGCTCTAACAAGACCTGAGAAATGAATTATCTTTTCATTTAAAGCTTTACCGTTTTGTTTTTGCAATTCATCCTGCTGCCTCCGTCCATTTGATTCAAGATGCATCATTTGCCTATCATGAATTTCTATAGCAAAATCTATAAGCTCCTGGCTTAAATCCAATAGGTAAATTACTAGAATTGCATATCTTTTTGAAACATCAAAACGTTGAAGAGCCTGTGTTTCATATCGTTCACCTATTCTTGATAGCTGTATAAGTCTATTATGATGAATGTTTCCTATAGTAATATTCAACTTTAACTGCCTTATATATTCTAATTTTTTAATAACTTTTGAAAATGACTCCGGTGAACGACTCGTTGGCATTTCTTTTAACCAAGCAAAGTGAGTTTTATTATTATCAGTTTTAGAGTTAAGTAATTCTTCAAGCTTTAACTTCTGATCATCAGATATGCAGCTATTAATAATGTTGAATATTTTTTCTTCAGCAGTTTTACGTGATTCCCAAACAAGCAGTTCTATAGTCGTCATTCCAGGAAGGATAACTTTATTTTTACGAAGTTCATTTATAGCTGTATGAATTAGGTAAACTGAATTACCGTTTTCCAATGCACAATTTAATATCATTTCAGATAAAGTAGAAGATTGCAGTTTACCATAAGTTTTATATCCATACTCTTTACGGATTTCTTCCATATGTTCTTGTCCTGTAGCTTCACGCTGTCGATACAATTGATAGACATTGTGGTCAACATCAATTTGATCTGCTACGTAATTTAATATATTTAAAGGGATATCTTTAACGATTGACAATGGCCAACCGGGGTACCTTAATACGCATAGTTGTAATGCAAAACCTAAACGATTATAGTCCCTCCTGTGGCGATTAACAATTTCTAGATCTGAACTTGATAACGTGTAATATGCTGCAATTTCTTCTTCACTTAAATCATCAGTTATTCTTGTATATTCTAATCTCTGTTCTTTTGTTAGAATTTCACCACCACGTAGCGCCATTTAATATCTACCTCTTTTCATATATTATTAAAAAACATTCGTAAATATTAGAACTATCTGATATTTATTATATCGTAAGTGATATCTACAAATAAAGTAAATCAAACGACCGTTTAATTTACTTTATTAGTCTTTTTTTGTAATAACAAAGATAAGCCATTCATGAGGTAAATAAACTTGGTAAATAAACCAAAGTAAATTTATTTACAAGTATAACCGTTTAGTTTACTATAAACATAAGTAAAAAGGGGAAAGGGTGATGTAGATGATATTTGGATATGCAAGAGTAAGTACAATTGAACAAAGTTTGGATAGGCAGCTTGATGCTTTAAAATTAGCAGGAGCTGAAGAAATAATTCAGGAGAAGATTACAGGAACTAAAGCAGATAGACCTGAATTAAACAGGTTATTAGGTAAATTAAGAAAAGGTGATGTTATATTAATATCAGATCTTACAAGATTAAGCAGAAGTACAAAGGATTTATTTAACCTGGTGGAACAAATTGAAAAGAATGGTGCTAATATTAAGAGTTTAAAAGAAAGTTGGTTAGATACTACTACACCTCAGGGAAAATTAATGTTTACTTTTATGGCTGGAATAAGTCAATTTGAAAGAGATCTTATAAGTGAACGGACAAAAGAAGGGTTAGCATCAGCAAGATCAAGGGGTAAAGTTGGGGGAAGAAAGCCGAAGCTAGATTTTTCTAAAAAGAAAGCTATTTATGAGCTATATCAACAAAAGAAAACAACAGTTAAAGATATTTGTAGTATGTTTGATATTTCAAAGCCAACTTTATACAAATCAATAGAGGAAATAAGTAAAAGCAATAATTTGAAAATACTTCTGTGAATTTAAACCTAATAAATCTCGGACTATATAGCGTGATTTTAAAATAAAAAGACATGCCAGCACTCTTATATAGAGGTTGTTGGTATGTGTTTTTTAAATTACATGGAATGGTCATGCAATTTACATTATTATTTCAATGATTTTGATTACGAATTCGGTGTTTGATGAATTACATATTACTGGTTTGATTTTTCACTATGTGACAGAGTACATAGTATATATCCTAAAAACAAGATTTTCCAAAGAAAATAAAATAAGTTGGCAAATCAATATCATAAAATGCATTTGCTGCTCTATAGCCATTTAATACGTTATCCATAGAACATAATGGAAATATTCCTATATAAGATGTAAAATTATCTTTTACTTTATTATTATTAATTTCAAATCTAATTGCTCTTAATGTTGCTGCATTTCCTGCTACACAATTTGGTTTATTATTGGTTATAACTGCAAAATCATATTTATCAATAATCATATTCCAGTTATTTTCATTTTTTACAAATAAACTTTGATTGTTTTTCTTTTTATTCTTAATATGGCGTTTAAATCGATCAGCCATATTTTTCTCACTACAATAATAAAAATCTAATTTTCTATCTAAAATTTCTGAGTAACGAATTAAATATTCATTAATTTGTGGTGGTATTATATAAGGATTAAAAGCGTCTTGCCTATATTTATTTTCTAAGCCTTCATCAGTTCCAGCATCTTTTTCCATATAAAAATCGTTAAGTGGCACTAAAAATTCTGCTTTTTTATCAAACTTTTCCTGCAACTTTGAAATAATTTTAAATGCACAATCAACAGACCTAAGAACTTCATCACTAATATGAAATCTATCTTTTAGGTTAACAACAGTATGTCCCCCAGAAACAATTGGTTTATTAGAAATATCAGGTCCTATGATATCAACTACAACATCGATATTTTCCATAACATCTTCGATATTAGAATTAAAAACTTTTTCAATCCCATCTTTATTGGCCTTGTAAATTATAAACTTGTCCTCTTTATCCCAATATTTAGTGCAATTGCACTTATAATCTGAATAAATTGTTCTATTTACTTGTAATGAGTCATAGTCACTAACTATCGGTAATTTTAATAATGGCACATAAATCTCCCCCTTTTATTGACTATTTGTAGTAAGTTCAAGCAAAGTATAAAAAACTATCATGGTAATAATTTACACATAATAGCATCTGCAATTAATTTAATATTTTATACAAAAATGGCGGAGAGAGTAGGATTCGAACCTACGATACGATTACTCGTATTCTAATTATGAAAACCAGTGCCTTAAACCAACTCGACCACCTCTCCATACCCATATTGTAATAGAATATTATTGGCATGTCAACAAATTATTACAATATATTATTATTTTACATGAATTACTATATTTATACAATGAATAGTATACATTTATTAATATAGTAATAGAATTATTCTAAATATGTATTTTTGTTCCTGTTGATAGATATTCTATTTTATCACCTAAAATATCTTTTAATTTTTTATATGCTTTTTCTCCAGTACAATGACCTGTGTAAATTTTTTCTATATTTTCATCAATAATTTTTTTAGTAAGAATATCAATTTCATTCTGTGAAGCACTTAAAGATTTTAATATTGGAATCCTAATTAAATGAAAACCACCTATAAGAGCTTTAATATTTATATCTGAAAAAGCATCCCTGACTGTTTGTATCATATTAGCAGTGCCATTATGAGAACAGCCTGTAAATATACTTATACCATTACATTCCTTTATAACCATGATTAATTCATGTTCAAATTTATCTCTAACTAGTTTTTGGTCCTCAATTGTATACAAATATTTATTCCCTTTAGGGATTGCATGAATTTTATTTATGTCTGTAATAATATAAATATTCTTTAGTATTTCTGTAAAGTTATCAATATAATTAATTCTGTTAGAGTACTCACTGAATACTTTTTTATTAATGTTTACAATTCTATTATAAAGCATATAGTGAAAGTAATAATCTCCTGAAGCCCTTCTTTTCATATAAACCTTTGCTTTATTATTTTCTTTAAAAAATGATAAAAGACCTCCTCCATGGTCGTAATGCCCATGAGAAAGTACTACAACATCAATATTTTTTATATCAACACCAAGTTTATTTGCATTATTAATAAAATTGCCAGTTTTACCTGTATCAAATAGTATATGATGGCTGTCTTTTTCTATGTAAAGAGATAACCCATGTTCATTAATTAAATGCTTTGAATTATTATTTGTATTTTCTATAAGAGTTATTATGTTCATATAGTGTCCTCCTTTTATAATTTTAGCTCACTGTATTGATTTTTTACTTATATAAGGTTTTAAGAAACTTAATTTTGTTTCAGAAATAATTATAGAAATAAATATTATTACACATCCTATAACCATATTTAAACTAAAAATATCTTTTAAAAATATTATAGATAAAATAGCTCCGAATACTGATTCTAGACAAAGGAGTATTCCTACATGATTAGGATGCGTATATTTTTGAGCTATATTTTGGATAAGAAAATTTATCATTGTGCATACAAATATAAGATATATAATTGGAATTAAAGTGATGTTATTTATCCCAGTGAATTTAGGCTCAAATATTAATGCACAAATAAAAGCTATGAATCCAGCAAACCCCATTTGTAATATTGTAAGAATTATTGAATCCATAGACTTTGAAAAATAAGATATAGCAACTATATGACATGCAAAAAGTATAGCGCATAATAATGTAAGCCAATCTCCTAAATTTAATGACATTTTTAAATCATTGTTAATTGTTAAAAATCCAATTCCTATTAAAGCAAGAACAGCAGCTAGTATAGACCATGTATCTAGTTTATCCTTATTTTTTATCCAGACTAAAAAAGGAATCACAATAACATACAATGTAGTTAAAAAAGCTTGTTTTCCGGCAGTAGTATATTGTAAACCTATAGTTTGAGCTGCAAATGCTGAAAATAAAAAAGCACCAATTATAAATCCTGCTTTAATATCATATTTATTTATTTTTTTGAGCTTTTTATAGAAAATCAAAGATAATAGTATTGATGCAAATCCAAATCGAATAGCTATTACATAAAAAGGGGTTATGTTTTGTAAAATATCCTTTACTGCTACAAATGAACTACCTCTAATAAGTGCTATAAAAATTAAAGAGACATCAGCGAAAATAATTTTTTTGTTAGTATTCTTTTTAGTATTTTTCAAAATCATCATAAAATTAAAATTCCCCTTTCTAGTTGTTTTATTTTAATTTCATTCTAAATTAATTATTTTCACATAAATAGAACTCTATTTCGAATTATATTATAATTTTCATATCAACATACTATTGATTTACTCATAATCGTCAGTTCTGCACAACGGAATATTTTTGCCCTAAGTCTACCATGATTTCTTTATTACAACCTTTTCAACTCGACAACTGCATATTCTGAACTAATTTTATTTAAAAATCCTTTTCCTGCCTCTAATATTAAGTAATTTATATATCTAATTATTAAAATTGCTCTAAGTTTATGGATACTAATCTCGTTTAAATTGATTAACTCTGAACTTCCACCATAGTATATATCATATTATACCCCACCCTTTTAACCTGTTCTATTATTTAATATAATTCTATAAATTAGTTAAAATCCCTTTAAAATAATAACAATAAAGGATTTAGGTACCTCCTTGTATAATCTAGTTATTCGGGCTGCTTATGATAATTATCATATTTAAATTACTTTGCCCCTATTGACACTTTTTAAAGTATCAATAATAAGAACTTATGATTTTAAATCCTTAGCGTATAATTTCCGCGTTTTACTGCCTGTACCCCACTTAGGTCTATATCCAATACTCTCTGTATATTTAATCCATTATATTAACAAAACAAAAATCAACCCTTACTTGCTTATTATTATTGCAACACTCTTTACAACATTACTTGAATGGTTTGGCATATTAACTGGAAGGGTAGTATATTCAAATGATTGGAATTTGTCATTCACCTTTATTAGTTACTTGATACCATGCCTGCTAAGCTACTGGTTTTATATACAGCTAAAAAAAATGAGGGTATTTAATTAACTTATATTCATTTAAAACAATTATTGCAAAACACAAATGTCGTGAAAGATAGACCTTCACGACATTTCTCTTATTTTTTATGCTACTTATTTCGAATGTTTTACTTTTTTATTAATA
>ERZ1463037.168-NODE-169-length-10161-cov-11.643479_pt1 | contig 10161 bp, 10 predicted proteins | sample MGYA00564484_ERZ1463037 | MGnify/ENA primary metagenome ERZ1463037 (study PRJEB39244, sample SAMEA3635151) | Helicobacter pylori | study: EMG produced TPA metagenomics assembly of PRJEB11511 data set (Assembly of a 5300-year-old Helicobacter pylori... | reverse complement strand
TTAATAAATTATATTAAAACTGAAAAAAAAGGGAAAATTATAATTATTGGTTTGAGTTTAGGTGGAATAACTACTAACTTATTAAGTGAAGTTGAAGAAAGTATTGATGTGTTAATTTCTTTGTTTTACGCTAATGATTTATCATATTCAATATTTGAAACAGAGGCTGGGAAGTATATAAAAAGAGATTTTTTAAAAAATAATTTTAATTATAGTTTATTAAAAAAAAGTTGGGAAGTCATTAATCCGAGTTTAAGAAAACCAATATTAGACATTAATAAAGTACTTCTTGTATCAGGTAAGTATGATAAATATGTTATAGATGAAGATACAAATATCTTATGGAGAAATTGGGGAAAGCCGAAAAGATATATGTACAATTGCGGTCATTCTGGAATTATACTTTCCCAAAATAGAATCAAAAGAGATGTTTTAAAATTCATAGAGGAAAGAGTATAATATTATGATATTTACAAGTATAGGTTTATTTTTAGTAGCAGTTATTATTTTTATAAAGGATTATAAAACAGAATCTACAAGATGGTTAGCAGCAATATGTTTCTTTTCAGGTTTCGGGTCTCTTTCAACAGTTTTTAATGCAACCATAAGACCATATTTAGAAATTCAGGGTGCTAGCCAAGAAACTTTAAAACTAATTATTTTTATAAGCACTGTATTGTCTCATATTTGTCATTATATAACCCCGTACGCTGTAATTATATATGGTCTATCATATTCAAAATTAGTTAAGAAAAATAAAAAAATATTATATATTATACTGTTTATACCTTCAATTATTTGTTTCCTGAGTTTTCCTATGGTAAATAATTCTTTTAAAACACCAAATGAATTAGAGCTATATTATAAACAATTAAGTGTCTGGTGTGTTCCATATATATTAGGAGGCGCGTTTTTAGTAATATACTCATATTTAAAAGAAAAATCATATTCAATAAAAAAATATAAGCTTCTAACTGCGAGTATTGTTTCACCATTTTTGATTTATGCGGCCTTTGCTAATTATGCATTAAGAAGTTTTGGTATAGATCAAACGTGGAATGTTTATCCTCTATTATTTTCTATTCAATTTATAGGATTTATATATTTTGCATATAAATATGGCATATTTGGTGTTAGACTAAAATTTCATAAATATATGTTCGAATTTGAGGATATAGTGCAACTTGTATCAGATTCAGTTTTGGTTTTAGATGAAAATTTGAATATTATAGAGGTTAATAATGCTTTTACAAAAAGTTTTTTAATAGAAAACAGAGAATATAAAAGTTTTTATGACATAATGAAATGTAGTAAGTTAATTAAGTGTAATAATAAATTAATTAACTTAATAGATGAATCAAAAGCTAATAATATAGTTAGAATGATCGAAATAATAATAGATAATAAGGATGATAAAAAATATTTTGAAGTGCAAACTAATCCTATAATTTTAAATAAGGAATATTTCGGTATTGTTCTTTTATTCAAAGATATTACTTTATATAAGAAAAATTTAGAACTCTTCAAACAGAATCAATTTGAATTAATTGAGAAAGAACGACTATTATCATTAAATCAATTAATTGGAGGAATAGCTCATAATTTAAAAACTCCACTTATGGGTTCTGCTGGTGGTATTCAAATAATTAAGAAAGATACAACAAAGATATACGAATACATACAAACTGAATATACTGATTTTGAGTATGTTACAAAGCTTATGAATGAAGTTAGTGATTGGCAAAATAGAATATCAGAATACTTAATATATATGTCTGATGTAATTACAACTGTGAAAGGTCAAGTAAAGGAATTTGAACAAAGTGACGAAGATAATTTTTCTATAAAAGAACTTACAAACAAAATTAAATTATTTATGAGCTATGAATTTAAAAAAAATAAGTGTACTTTAGTCGAAAAGATAGATATTAGTTATGATGAGATAATTAAAGGTAGCATTAATTCATTTTTACAAGTTTTTAATATTCTTTTAACTAATGCTTTAGAAGCTAGTGAAAAAAATGAGAATCGTATAATAACGTTAGGAGCATATAAAGAAAATAAAGAAATTATCTTTTATGTTAAAAATTTCGGAAATGAAATACCTACTAAGGTACAAAAAAATATATTTAAGAAAATGGTAACTACAAAAGGTAGTAAAGGTACTGGACTTGGGTTATATATATCTAAATCAATAATAACAGGTAGATTTAATGGTAAAATAAGTTTTGAGACAAATGATAAAGAAACAACTTTTTTTATAAAAATTCCGTTAATAAAGGAGGATTAAAATATGAATAGTAGTGGTATAAAGATTATGGTTATTGATGATGATTCTGGGATAGTCGATTCCATAAAAAGTTTACTGGGAGATAAATATTATGTTGAGGGGGCTACAAGTTCTAGGGAAGGGCTTAAACAACTAAAAACTAAAAAATTTGATATATTAATATTAGATTATTATATAGATGAACTTAATGCAAAGGATGTAGTAGAAGAAATAAGAAAATACAATAATGATTTATATATAGTACTTTTAACTGGATATGGTGAAGAAATTACTGGAATACAGTCACTAGAAAATTTAAACATACAGAATTATTATGAAAAAAATGCTGATTTTGAAAAATTAGTGGTATTTATAGAGGGGATAATTAAGTCATTAGAATTTTTTAATAATAAAAAATGTACAATTGCTGAAAGATTAAAGATATTGAGAAAAAATAATGATTTAACGCAAGATAATATATCTAAATATTTAGATATACATAGAACAACTGTTACTCAATATGAGTCGGGGGAGATAATTCCAACAACTCAAAATATTATAAAACTAGCTAAATTATATAATGTTACAACTGACTATATTCTTTGCTACGAACTTAATATAGAAAAAAGTGAGATAAATAGATTAAAAAAATAAAATAGCAACGGAAAGAACATAGCAAAAGAGCATACACTTCGTATGCTCTTTTGCTATGTGTGTTTAAATAACATTTATATAATTGATGCAGAAAGTAAAATATATTCTAAATTCCACAAAAGTATAAATCAAATAAATTATAAACAATAAACAAATATAGACAAATATAGACAGTTATATACAAAAACTTTTATAACATCAATAATATTTTATATATATGGATGCAATTAACCCGAATTAAAGTAAGGATAAAGTCGACATATAGTAGGTAAAGACGCTCATTTAGAGATGTCTTTATTTTTTTTATTCCATTTAACAAAAATAGTAAAGTGGTTGACATGTTAGTTAAACTAACATATAATAATACTATGTTAGTTTAACTAACATAGAAGTTGCTAAAATGATCAGCAAATTATTTATTTTAAATAAATGTAAAGATATAAATAATAAAAGGGGGAGGGAATATAAAGAAAAAATGCTTAAATTAACAATGCTAAGGATCCAAGCAGACTTAAAACAAGAAAAATTGGCAACAGATATAGGGAAAAGTAGAAGCACATTATCTTCATATGAAAATGGAAGAATTATTCCGCCCTATAAAACGATTCTAAAAATTAAAAACATATTAAATTATTTTGAAGATGACTTACTTAATGAAGTAAATTATAAAAAAAAAAATTGTTAGAAATGTTAAATGATTTAGTACACAAAGACGTGAATAAATATCAAAAAAATTCGAAAAGTTTATTTTTATAGGGAGGAGCATTAATAATGAATTATAAAAAAATAAAAAGTAGCTTAGCGTTGGTAGGGGTATCAATTTTAAATTCAAAGACAGTTTTAGCGGCATCTGATGCATCGACGGTTACTACTAAAGTTAATCAGGGATTACAAATAATCCAAGGGGTTTTAACAGGAATTATTGTTGTAGTCGGAGTTATAGCTGCACTTAAAGTAATAATTTCAAAGTTACCAAGTTTAGACGATCCTCATGTGAAAAATGAAATGTGGAAAAGTGTAGGAACGATAGGGTTGGCAGTTGCGGTTGGAGGAGCATTAGTATGGTTTATACCATGGGTATACGGTTTATTTCAATAATCGAAAATAAATGAGGTGAATAATTTGGAAGATAAAGAAAGCTTAAAAAGAAGTTTACTTGAATTGTTGGGTGAAGATGATAACGGAAGAATGGGAAAAAAGTTTTTTTTCCCTGGGAATGTAGAAAAAGGATATAACATAGTACAAGGATTATCAGTTGTAGATGTCCTTAAATATATAGCACCTTCATTAATAGTATCTATTATTATAATTGCTATACCACCATATACGAGCATATTCTTTTGGATATTAAAAGCTATAGTTGATTGTATTACTTTATCATTAGGTATCATTATGGCGGTTTTAAGACCTATTTCAAGTAGAAGCAATATAAAATGTTTGGATTACATAAAAATGAGAATTTCATATATAGGTAAACAGAAGATGTATTATATAAAGCCTAAGAATAGGGGGATTTAAGCATGGCAAAAGAAAATAAAAAATTATACTTACAAGATATAAGTCCTATTGAGGGAGTTTATAGTGATTTTATTTTACTGAAAACTGATGAATTAATTGTAATGATAAAAGTCGAAGGTGTAAATATGGATTTGCTTGCAGAGTATGAACAAAATACTTTATTTGAAGATTATGGAGCTTTCTTAATGTCAAATACAAATGACAGTTTACAAACAGTGAGTATGACAGTCCCATTAGACTTAAAAAGATATAATTTATATTGGAAAAAACGTTATTTAGATATTAAAAATTCTAATATGGAAAATACAGAAGCAAAAAAACATTTAAAACAATTAATTGTAGCCAATTGCTTACATTATCAAGAAATAGCATTAAATTCAGAGTTAACAACGCAACAACATATAGTTGTTTTAAGTCAAAAATTAAAGAAAAGAACATTAATAGAATTAGGAAATGCAGAAAGTGAATTAAGAGAAAAAATGGCTAAAGTTAAAAACTCTATTGAATCAATGCTTGAGGCCTATGACGTAAATTTAGAAATATTAAGTTCAAAAGAAACAATTTCTACGTTGCATAGGTTTATAGATTTTAAATATTCTATATATGACTAAATTGGAAGGTGAAAAAATGAAATTATTATTAGGTAAAAAGAAGCAAGAAAAGAAGTTAGTAATAGAAGAACAAGTTAAAAAAGATGAAATATCAAATTTGATTGATATAACACCAATTGAAGCAATTTACCCGTTTGTCTACAAAGAAAATAACGATTGTGTAGAAATGGGCGGTAATTATATAAAGGTAATAGCATTTACTTCTTACCCAAGCGAACAAAAGGGAAATTGGTTATCTGATTTAAAAAGAATGAAAGGTAATATTACTATAAGCCAGTATATTGAGCCAACAGATGCATCAATAATGCTAAATCATTATAATTCAAGTTATAAAAATAAAGAAGCAGAATTAATGAAAACACATGATCCACAACAAAAGATAAAGTTAAGAAATGAAATGAAAAGTTCTGCTTATCAATTAGAAGAAGCATTAAACAATAAATCGGGTTTTGTGTATATTTATACTTATATTTTAATACAAGCACAATCTAAAGAACACCTCGAAATGTTAGATGAAAAAATACAGCGTACTCTAATGAAACTACATATAAAAGGTATAGTTCCATACTACCAAATGAATAATGCGTATTGGTCAGCATTACCACTTAAACAAAACTTACTAAAAGAATATACGTATCAAATGAGTAATACAACCGCTGCAAGTAGCTTTTTCCCATTTGATGATGCGGAAATTTGCGATTTATCACCACAATCTCAAGTAGAGGGAGTTAATAAGATAACTAATTCATTAGTAGCAATTAATTACCTGAATGATAAAAAAACACTGAATCAAAACATGTTTTTAATTGGAACAAGCGGAGTTGGGAAAACAACATATTTAAAAAGAAAAATTATAAATTTAATAGCTCAGGGGAAAAAAATATATATCATTGATCCTGAAAATGAGTATACAAAAATAGTAGAATATTTTGGTGGCACTGTAATTCATTTAAGTTCAGTTTCTGAAACAATAATAAATCCGTTTGAAATTTATTCAGATGAATTAACTGATGATGAAATATTAAATAGTGTAACCAAAGAGAACAAAATCAAAAATTTAATCAAACAAAAATGTCAGAGATTAAAAGGTTTCTTTAAAGTAATTAAAAGTGATATGACCCAAGTAGAATCGTCAATAATCGAGAGTTTAGTATTAAAATTATATGTTAAATTAGAAAAAAGTGAAGATTTAAAAAATGTAACACATGAAGACTTTCCTATATTAGAGGATTTATATAAAAGTTGTGAAGAACTAAAAATTAATAACGTTGAAAAATTTTCAGTCATAAAAGATTTTTATTTTATATTAGAAAGTTATGTTTATGGTTCAAATTCATTATTCAATGGTTATACAAACATTGATTTATCAAATCAAACAGTATCATTCGATTTATCCGCTCTACAAACCGAAAAAGAGGTTCAAGGGGCTTGCTACCTAAACATCTTTTCGTATCTATGGGACGATATAACAAAAGTTAAAATTCATAATTCACAGTCAGATGGCAATTATAGTGCATATATGTTTATAGATGAATTTCATTTTTTATTGAAAAACCAAGAATCATGTGATTTCTTCTTTCAAGCATACAAAAGATTTAGAAAATATAATGCTGGAGCAATAGCTGCAACCCAACAAATAAATGACGTTTTAAAAGCAAATTACAGTGATGGAGATTTAGGAACTGCAGTTGTAGAGAACTCATATACAAAAGTTTTCTTTGGAATTGATAATAAGGGTGTAGATGATTTAATAGAAAAGTTAAAACTTAATTTTTCAAAGCCTGAAATTTCATTACTTAGGGCCAAACGACAAGGTGAAGCATTAATAATTTATGGAACAAAACGTGTTTTTATGAAAATAGAATTAACAAAAGAAGAGTTAAGGTTATGTAACCCAAAGAGATACACAGAAAAATACAAAGCAGATGCAAATATTCAACCTGATTATGAAAAAGATTTATATATATCTCCACTCGAAATTGAAGAAATAAATAATTATGATGGGAGGGAACAATAGAATATGAAAATAACATTAATGGAAGATGCTACATTATATTTAAAAGCAAATAATCAATGCAAAATTGAATTTGGAGATAAAATCGTTTTATTTGAAAATGACCTCGAACTTGAAGAATTGAAAAAGGAATCATTGTATTTCTTTACGTTAAAAGATGTAACACATGAAAACAAAAAATGCGTTTTGAACTATGAAATTGAAGAAGGGTATGAATCATTTTTCAAAGCAAAAAAATACTCAGAAGTAATCAAGCTTTCAATTCTTGAAAGAGTTTTAGAATTAGATCCATTAAGTAAATTTAATGAAAAAGTGTTATTACACCCAAGAAACATATATTTTAAAGATTTTAAAACAATAAAGTTTTTATATAGAAGTAATCAGTTTTTGCCAAACGTTAAAAATTTATCTGAAATTGATCAATACAAATTATTGATTTTAAGTATGCTTAGTAAGTATTCATATGAAAAATTTAAAGTTAAAAAAATGGAACTATTAGAAAAAGAAAATAATGATTTTTTAAATGTAATTGAAAATGCAAAAACAATTTTAGAATTACATGAATTACTAATGAAAAAATTATTTGTAGATGAAACAAGCTTTTTTAAAAAATTAGAAGAAGGAAATAAAAAAAACAAAATCAATAAAATACAATCAAAACTTATAGTGGGTGGCGTGTTTACTGTCATTATAGTAATCGGAATTATAGTTAATGCGGTACAAATTAAAAATTATAAAATTGTTGCAGCAGAGCAAATAAAAAGTGCTAACAATTCTCAACAAGCATATGAATTTTTAGCACGAGGCGATAGTGATATAGGAATTAAAAAGCTTGTAGCAACAAATCCTAGTAAAAATGAATTGGCAGAAGCTTATTTTATATCAGCGAAATATGATGATGCAATTAATATTAATCAAGATTATGCGAAAAAAGTTGTACTAAAATTGTATGCAGATAAAAAGGAAAAGGAAATATTAGATTTTAAAACAAAGAACAAATATATTGAAGTAGAAAAAGATATCGTAGGATTTGACAGAAATGCTTTATTACTGGATAAAGAAATTGTCACAGATAAAGAACAACTATTAAGAATGGCTACTAGTTTCTTAGCGAATGACGATATAGCAGATGCTCAAGGCATTAATAACAAACTAAATGACGCTCAATTAAAAAAGGATATAGCAACATCTCAAAAAGGAGTAACAGTTAAAGCCGCTAAAGCAAAAACGGCGGCAAAAAAATGATAAAAATAAAATATAAAATTGTTAAATTTATATGTGGCTTTTTCATTTTCCTTGTAATTGTTATAATGGCTATTTTCGGTAATAAGAGTGGTGATGGAGGAACAGGGAAAGCAAATGTTCCTGATAAAATTTCAAAATGGAGACCTATTGTACAAGAATATTGTGTGAAATACAAATGTCCTGATAAGATAGATTTTCTATTAGCTTTAATGTATCAAGAAATTGGAGAAACAGATACATTAGATGTTATGCAAAGTAGTGAAAGTATGGGACTCCCTCCTAATTCAATTCAAGACCCAGTACAAAGTATTGATATTGGTGTTAAAAACTTTAAAAAGGTTTCAGATTATGGAACTAGTAAAGGCGTGGATTTCCCAACAATAGTACAAAGTTATAATTTTGGAAGTGGATATATAGATTATGTAAGTAGTAAAGGTAAAAAAAATACCAAATCACTTGCTACAAGCTTTTCAGCGAAAGAAGCTTCTGCAAATGGATGGAGTAGTTATGGTGATGTAGATTATGTCCAACATGTAATGAGTAAGATGGACAAGCCAGTAGAGAGCACAAGTGATGTAAGCAATGCAAATTCTGCATTAGGAGGAAGCAAATTTACTAATTTAATGAAAGTGGCTTTAAAATATGAAGGTCAACCATATGTATTTGGTGGAAGTAGTCCGTTGCAAGGTTTTGATTGCTCAGGCATTACACAATATGCCTATGGACAGGTAGGTATTAAACTAAGCAGAACCGCACAAAACCAATACGATCAATGTACAATAGTTAAACTAAGTGAAGCGAAATCAGGTGATTTAGTATTTTTCAAAGGTACTTATGATTGTCCAGACTTCATAACCCACATTGGTATATATGTAGGAAATAATAGAATGTATCAAAGTGGTGGTCATGGATTAGGATATGTAGATTTATCTAATGAGTATTATCAACAACATTTAGTCGGATTTGGAAGGATAAATAAATAAGGTTGGTGAATAAAATGCAAAGCAAAAAAACTTCAATTCTAATAATATCACTTGTAATAAATTTAGTATTTATGTTTGGTTTAGTTGGTCAGAAAATAGATTCTAATAGTAAAAATACTCAAATAAAAACATTAACTTCAAATAATGAAAGTTTAAATAAAAAAATAAAACAATATAATACAAATGCGTATACTCAAACATTATTAACTGGCGATAAGATAAAAAGTAATATAGGTAGTTTCATTGACGCTCAATTTAATTATACTAACAAAAGTTATGTAAGTAGATTTGAAAATATTAAAAAATATGTATCAAATGATGTATATAATGCATTAAAAGGTGCAGGCGATATAGCTGCACCAAAGACAAGTATTCAAAATAAAGTTGATAATTTAAATATATATTTAACAACAAATAGCAATCAGACAATAAGTGCATTAGTAAATATAAGAACTATTTATTCAGTTAATGGAGATGATAGCGCACCAATTAATCAAATATATGAGTTAGAGTTAAAGGAACTAGGAAAAGACAAATGGATAATAACAAAATATACTTTAATGGGGAATTTTGAACCATATGCAACAAATAAGTAAGAGGTGAAGACATGAAAAAAATAAAATTCTTTGTTTATATGATAATTACATTGATATTAGAAATGATGGTTTTGTCTGCATCACTTTTAGTATCAACAGTTAATCAATATAAAGTTAAAAATATGACTTCTAAAATAATGGAAGAAAAGTTTTCAAACTTGTTACTTCATCCAATTGATACAATAGCAAAAATGGTAAATGAAAAAAATCCAATATTAATCATTGGAACAATAATCGTTATAGTTTATATGATTTATGTAATCTATAAATC
>ERZ1463037.166-NODE-167-length-10315-cov-13.409064_pt1 | contig 10315 bp, 2 predicted proteins | sample MGYA00564484_ERZ1463037 | MGnify/ENA primary metagenome ERZ1463037 (study PRJEB39244, sample SAMEA3635151) | Helicobacter pylori | study: EMG produced TPA metagenomics assembly of PRJEB11511 data set (Assembly of a 5300-year-old Helicobacter pylori... | reverse complement strand
CATTTATAAATTTGTCTTAATTCAGTCATTATTATTCCTCCTTTAAATTTAGAAACCAATAAATACTAATTATATTTGTCTATTCATAACAGTTATTTATTGATAGTTATTATATATATTCTACATTTTTTATAAATTTCCTCTTTTTATATAGAATTTTATTTACATTTGTATTTTATGCTAACCCAATATAATATATGCAATTATATATAACGTTCCTTATATTACCTTCATTATTTTTCTATTATGTGGAACACTATATAACATCAATATATAATATAAATATAAATTCATATTATATAAACAAAGGGAGGTATTAAAATGTCAACAGATCAAAAAAAAGCATATGCACCATATGAAAGAGATTTTTATGATCAGGAACCATCAGATATAAGGTCTTATTCCGAAACAGATTCTACTATGCTACCAGATCCAGTAACTGACCCAATAGTTGCTATGAATATATCTAATGTGGAATTTGATTATACCTACTATGGTGGAGAAGAATTTGTTGATGAAGAATACTAAATTTTTCTATAAGGAAGATTAACTTCTTCTATGAAGAAGATTAATTTCTTTTGTAAAAAAGACTATCCTCTTTATAAAACCATCTAACTTTTAAATGTATAAAATGTTAAAAACAGATGACTTCATTTTAGAAGTCATCTGTTTTTTTAAATTATAACATCAACTTTATGAACCCCATCAATAAACGGCACTAACCCGTCACTACATAAGTTACCATCAAGCCATATTCCTTTGTCTCCAATGCGTTTAACCTCGATTACATATTCATAATTATCTTTTTTATAAATAATCTCATAATTTGGCCATTCCGCTGGGACGCAAGGCTCAATAGTAAATCCTTTTCCCTCCTTTAATTTAAGACCTAAAATAGCTTCTATTCCGGTTCTATACATCCATCCTGAAGTTCCAGTATACCAACTCCAACCTCCTCTTCCTACATGAGGTTCTTTTCCGTATACATCAGCAGTCATTACATATGGCTCTGTTTTAAATCTCTCACACTCAGGCAGAGTTTTTGTATGATTTATAGGATTTATCATGTTATAAAGTTTTACTGCTGTATCACCTTTATAGAGTTTAGCAAAAGCAAGAATTACCCAAGTAGCAGCATGTGTATATTGCCCGCCATTTTCCCTAACTCCAGGAACATACCCTTTAATATAACCAGGCTCCAAAGAAGATTTGCTAAAAGGTGGAGTCAATAGTAATATCATTCCATTATCTTCTTTTATTAAATAACGCTCTAATGACTTCATCGCCTCTGTCGCTCTTTCTTTATCTGCTGCACCAGATATTACTGCCCAGGACTGAGATAGCGAATCTATCTTACATTCTTCATTTTGCGATGAACCAAGTGGCGTTCCATCATCAAAATATGCTCTTCTATACCAATTGCCATCCCATGCATTATCCTCTAGATTTATTCTTATATACTCTTGCATATCCTTATATTTTTTAAGTTTTTCATCATCATTTTTGTATGTGCATGCCTTTAAGAAATCTGCTAATATATCATATAAGAACCAACCAAGCCATACACTTTCACCTTTCCCCTTGTTACCCACAGTACTCATTCCATCGTTCCAATCTCCACTTCCCATGAGAGGGATATTGTGAGGTCCAAATTTAAGGGCTTTTTCTATAGCTTTTATACAATGTTCATATATACTACCTGTGAAATCTGCCCTTCCTGAAATGTTATATCTTTCATCTTCTCCTTCTGCAAGTGGTGTATCCATTAAATATTCTGCTTGTTCATTAAGGATATCAAAATCACCTGTATTTTTTATATAATCCATAGTGACATAAGGTAGCCATAATAAATCATCCGAAAATCTTGTTCTTATTCCACTATCTACAACTGGATGCCACCAATGTTGTACATCCCCTTCAACAAATTGCCTTGAAGCACTATACAGAATTTGTTTTCTTGTCATACTCGGCTCAATCATGCTTAGTGACATAACATCCTGCAGTTGATCCCTAAATCCATATGCTCCACCAGATTGATAAAAAGCAGTTCTTGCCCATAATCTACATACTATAGTTTGGTACATTAACCATCCATTAAGCATTAAATCCATACTCTTATCTGGTGTCTTAACCTGAATCGTATGAAGTATTCTGTTCCAATATTTTTTAACATCTTCTAGTGCAATATCAACCTTTTTATAATCTTCAAACTCCTTTACGACCTTTGAAATATTATCTAGATTTTCATTTTCACCAAGCATTGCTATTAATTCTATTTCCATGTTAGGCTCTAAATGAATTTTCGAAGTAACTGCAAGGCATGGATCTAGGCCCGCTCCCACATTGTTTGATAGTCTTATTCTCTTTAGGACTTCCGGATCTTGAGCACTTCCTCCTCTACCTAAAAACTCACTTCTATCACCAGTAAAGCTTTGCTCATGCCCTCCAAATAACTTTAAATAAGACTTTAATTTACCGAAATGCTGATTGTAACAATTTGTTGCATACATATATTTTTGTTCTTCATTAATATAAGTAACTATGTGCTGAGCAGTATGCTGAGGCACTACACCCATAACAAGTTCCGCATAATAAGTTATACTTATATCCCTAGCTATACCGCTGTTATTCTTTAGTTTTATCTTACATAACTTAACATTATGCGACATTGGAACAAACATTGTTACTTCTCCCATAATTCCAAAGACCTCGTGTTTGAAGTTTGAATACCCAAAACCATGTTCTATTAAGTATTCTCCGCCATCCCTTATAGGCTTAGGTGTAATGCTCCATATATTGCAGGCATTATCATCTCTCAAATATATAGCTTCTGAGCATTCGTCACTTACCCAATCATTGGACCAAGTAGTAATTTTATTTTCCCGACTATTACTATTCCAAGTATAAGCTGATCCACACTCTGATACATGGAATCCAAAATTACCATTTGAGATTACATTTATCCATGGTGCAGGAGTATTTTTAAAATCTTTAAGTAGAATGGTATAATTTTCATTTTGTAGATTAAAGCCTCCTAGTCCATTAAAATACTCTAATGGCTCCAGATTAAACTTGTAATCCTTACCCGTGAATTCATTTTTTAAAGGTTGAAGTAAGGGTATCTTTGCTAATCTCTTGCTATTATTTTGAATTTGAGATACTAACATTCCTTTGCCTGAGTCTATAACCAACCTAGCTATAGCTATTAATAGGTCTATATCTTCGTCCATAATAGTCGCCTTATTAAGTACAAATATTCCACCAGGTTTATTTTCCTTGTCTCTTAAGTGACTTCCGCCTACTAAATCCTTAATATCAGCTTGTAATGGTTGATCATATGAGGTCATTTGAAGGTTTATTATCACCAAATCAACTCTTAATCCTTTAAGGCTTAAGTATTCATGAGCATTTATAAGTTGGCGAACTAAATCTTTATCTTTACTCTCGCGCACTATTAGAAGAATTATAGGTAAATCTCCTGAAATACCATATCCCCAAAGAGTAAATTGTCCTTTTTTTACATTCTTTATATATTTTTCTCTTTGTCTAAATGTAGAATTTAAAAATAAAATTTTTGAAGCTATAACTTGATATAAATTTGCTTGAGTAGATTTTATACCTAAATATTTCATATCTACCTGAGTTTGACTCCAAGCAAGTTCAAAGACCCTATTTATGTTATGAAATTCACTATATTTTTTAGCTAAGGTTATTACTTCTTCTTTTGTATTAGCTATTGATGTAGTAAATGCTATAATGCATGTTTCACCAGGTTTAATTTTAACTTTTCTTCTTATACTTACTATAGGGTCAAGCACAGCTCCAACAGTATTAGATAATACTGAATCTCCCTTCATCGCTATTGGATATATTGTATTTTCACCGCGTCCTATGAAATTTGCTCTACTAGTCTCATATTGAATAGTTCCAATAGTATTTCCCTGAGTTGTTACAGTTTGCATAAGCCAAGGCTGTTTCTCTCCCTTAGATCTCGGTCTTCTCGTCGCAAGTATGCAACTAGGATTATCAACATACTCAGTTTTAACAAATAAATTTCCAAATGCCGGATGCACTATGTCTGCATCGTAATGAGCTAGAGTTACCTCAAAATAACTTGTTATCTCTAATATTTTACTTTTGATACCTTTATTTGTAATCGATAATCTTCTTACCTCTGAATCATCCTCTGTAGCCACAGTAATTTCCATACTAGTAGTAATATTTTTATCACTTCTTGAAAATTTAGCTTTGTCTAATGCGAATGTTACTTCATAACTGTCACTTGGCTTTTTACAAGGTTCATAAGCCGCACTAAAAAATTCATTTTTGTCAGTATCTTTGATATAAACAAACATACCCGTATTGTCTTTTGTAACATCTTCCTTCCATCTATAAATCATAGTTTTATCACGCAAAGCATACCCTGCTCCACTATTAGAAATCATTAGTGAATAATTTCCATTTGAAATCAAATGCGTTTCCGGAGTTTCCGTTTTTGCTGTAGTGTATTTTCTAACTATGATCTTTTGTTTTCCGAGAGTGGTAGTTAATACCTTAAATTTACGTTCCCTATCATATACTACCCTCTTAGAAATTTTCTCTTGGAGTAATAACTCTGTAGCTTTTACTTTTGGTAATGCATGAAATCTTTTTTGAAGAATGTTATTTAATAATACATTATCTAAAGCCATCAAACTCATACCTTCGTGATGAATCATAAAACACTTAATTATAGCCTTATGATCATCTTTAGACATTCTGTCTTTAGTATAATCTATAGCTTCATAAAATCCATAATTACCCTCGAGTCCTTCACGCGTAAGTCTTTTAAGATTATCATAAGCTCCTCTAAAATCAGTTTGCATTGCCATGACAGTTGAATATGGTGAAATAACCAATTCATTTTCAAGTCCTGACTTTAAACCTACTCCAGCTACTCCAAACGCTTTATATTGATAATTTAGGTTTAAATCAAATTTATAAAACGCAGATTCAGATATACCAAAAGGCACTTGTCTCTCAGCACAATATTGCTTTTGTGCACCGATTACAGCATTATAAGTTTCATCCAGCATTGTACCTGGGTAATTTTTCATTATAAGTAATGGCATCATGTACTCAAACATTGTTCCACTCCATGAAACAAGGCCTTTACTTTTCCCCATATTAGTCATAGCTCTTCCAAGTTTAAACCAATGTTTTTTAGGAACATCTCCCTTTGCAATAGCAACGAAACTAGCTTGCCTAGACTCAGAAGCCAATAGATCATAATAACTTTTACCTAGACTATCATTTTCCACATCATATCCAATTCTAAACAGTTCCCTCTCCTCATCATATAACATCTTAAAATCAGTAGCATCCGCCATAGCATTTAGTTTTTCCTTTAAGCCCTCTATTTTGCAAATAACAGATTGAGTTTTTTCTTTTGTTTGTAATAACAAATCTTTTAATTTAGATAACGATTTATCATTTTTTAGTTTGTCATCTAACATATTTAATATGTTTGTTGTTTTTTCTGGAATACTAATTATTGTTGCTCCCTCGAGCAAATCCCTCATAGAATTAGTAAGTTCTAAATCAGAGTCTTTGTCAAAGGCATAATCAAACCAAGGAAATAGTTCACTTATTTCCTCTAAATACGCACCTACATCATTTCTTAGTTTTTTATTCCAATATAAATCCATACAATCTTCATTTTTCCCCACTTCTACAAGCTTATTAGATAAATCAATAAGTATGGTTTTCCAACAATTAAAATCTATTGTCTCACTATCTATTCTATTTAATATTCCCTGATATAACGATTTAACTTCTTTTGACACTGCTGCCTCTGCTGAGGCCAGCCTCATAGTGTCCTCTAAACCCTTAATTCGAACAGGATTAAACACTATATCACCCAAATATTCATCTAAGGCCTGTGCAACTACCCACAAATATCCCACTAAATTGCCACTATCCACTGTGGACACATATCTAGGGAATAGTGGAGTCTTTGTTTTAGTATCATACCAATTATAAAAATGGCCTTTATACATATCCATATCTTCCATTGAAGTCATAATTTTATCTATTCTACTTGTTACATTTACAATTCCTATATATCCCAAATCATACGCAACTAAATTTGAGGTTAATTCCATTCCCATATTTGTCGGTGAAGTTCTATGAGCTACTCCATTAGGTGGATATTCTTGGTAATTATCTGGCCCAAGCCAATTGTTTTCATCATTTACAAAATCCTCAAAATAAGCCCAAGTTTTTCTACTAAGTTTTCTCAAGTAATTTTTTTCTTCACTAGTAATTTCAAAAACTTCAGACTCCCTATCAAGACTTATGACATATGCAATTACGGGACTTAAAAACCAAATTACACAAGATGGTATGCTAAGAAATCCAACGCTAATACTTGCATTAAATGATATTACTAAAATTAATACTGAAATAGCACTTCCAACCCACATAGCTTCAATAAAATTTTTAAGTTTTCTACCAACTTTTACTTCAACATCTGAAGCTGTCTGCCACTCTAATAAGTTTTTTTTACTTACTAGTACTCTATATAATGTTCTAACTATAGCATCTACCATCATATATGCTTGATAAGGTATAAAGCAAAAAATTAAAAATACCTGTTCAATAGCCATCTTGCTATTTTCAATTTTTCCAGATAAACTTACCCCTAAAGCGGGAGAAACAACAGCTTCACTTACATCAAAAAGTATAGGCGATAAAATAGCTACAAAAGCAGCAATAACCCATTTATCCGTGCTATCTGGCAATATTCCACCTAAAGCAAGTATAAGCAAAATCGTAACGGAAGGTGCAAGTAAACTTCTCCTTAAGTTATCGAATATTTTCCATTTAGATATTTTATTTAATGGTGAAGACTTTTTAAGCCAACGTAATAATTGCCAATCCCCTCTAGTCCACCTATGTAACCTCATAGAACTAGCGTTATAATAAGATGGATATCCATCTATAAATTCCACATCGGTAACTAGTGCGGTCCTAACATATGAACCCTCAAGCAGGTCATGACTTAATACAGTATTTTCAGGTATTTCATCCTTTAACATATAGTTAAAGACGTCTACATTATAAATACCCTTACCAGTAAAAATGCCCTCACCAAATAAATCTTGATATACATCGGACACTGCGGTAGTATAAATATCTATACCGGTTTCACCAGAAAAAATCTTTGAAAATATAGTTTTGTTTGCGCTAAGAATAGACACCCCTATTCTTGGTTGCATTAGACCATATCCTCTACTTACTCTCTTTTTATTATTGTCTATAACAGCATTATTAAGTGGATGTGCCATAGCTCCTATTAATTTTTTCGCAGAATCTCTTGGAAGTTTTGTATCTGAATCTAATGTAATAACATATTTAACCATTCTAAGATCCTCTGCTTTGCTACTTATTACATTATAACTAGTATTCTGCTTACCTCTCAAAAACTCATTAAACTCCATAAGTTTTCCACGTTTTCTCTCAAATCCTATCCACTTATTCTCTTTTTCATTATATTGTCTCCTTCTATTTAAAAAGAAAAAAATATTTTTACCTGGAGTACAATATTTTTCATTCAATTTCTCTATTTCTAAAAGACCAACATCAACTATCTCTTTATCAGATAATTCATCTTTCTTATCACTATCCTTAAAGTCACCAAGCAATGCAAAGAATATATTGCTTTGCGAATTAGCTAAATAATATATTTCTAAGTCCTTTATTAATTCAATTACCCTAGAAGTATTATTCAATAAAGTTGGGATTACTACAACTGTACTATATTTTTCTGGTATCCCCTCCTCAAAATCCATTTTGGGAATAAATGAGGTCGTACATAGAAGACTTATGCTCCAATTTAAAATTGATATTGTTATTTCACTACATGGAACTAATATAACAATTACAGCCAATATATATCTCCATAAATTTTTATCATTATCATTTAATAAACTACTTGCAATAATTAAACCCGCTATTAATAAAGTGACTATACAAATAGTGCTTATATAAACATTATCTATATTTTTCTTTTTACTATTTATCAATTTTTCCATACCAGTATTTTTATATCCTATTTTTTTCTTTAAATCATCTAGTCCATCATCTATTAAATAATAACCTACATGTTTTTTATAAATATTATTTTCTGGTATTTTACTATCATAACAACATTCAATTGTTTTTTTTGCTATATAAGATTCTGCAAGTTTTGTATGTTTAGATAATTTTTCTATTTCATGTCTATATTTATCCCTTGACTTAAAATCCATTTCTTTATAGATAAGTGCAGGGTCCTCTCTTAAAATAGCCTCTACAGGACTTAAATCTTCAAAATATTTTTTCCAATTTAAACCTTCAATAACTCTTATACTATTAATAGAGTTTGCCATAGAAATTTCAAAGTTAGCCTCTATTTGATGCTCTAATGCTATGATTTTTTCTGAACTTGTGTCCTGTGCCCCAAGTATTTCATCTATAAAATCATAAACCTCCTTAGAATCAATACCATTATCCCTTAAAAGTTTGAGTAATCTTTCTGTAAAGTGCAAAGTGAATATATTTTTTTGACTATTTAAAATCGATAATTCTACATTTATTTTACCTTCATTAAAAGCATTAATTAACCTTTCCGCAACTAATTCTGCCTCTTTTTTATCTTCTTCTGCTTTAACAATCTTCTCAGTTATCTTACTAATATTTTGGATTAAGGCTATTCGAAGCATTATAGGTATAGCCCAAAGTTCACCAGACGTAAGTATGGCATTTTTTTGATATGCCCTAATAAAGTCTTCAATTACATGTTCATCCATTCTACCATCAGTATGAGATACTATTTCAATGGCAATATGATAGACCCTTGGATATTCCTTCATAACTCCCTTATATATTACTGGTAAATCTTTATAATATGTTTGTGGCATATTATATTTTATACTTTTGTATTCTTTTTCTATTAAATAAAGATTATCCAAAAGCCATTCTGCAGCAGGTAACACCTCTTTTTTATTTTTACCTTCTTTGTCTATTTTCTCGTATCCTTCTAAAATTTTTGCGTAGCTTCCATCTAAATTACTAATAAGCTTTTTTTTGCAATTAGTATTTTTTACATCAGAATAATGACGTGATATTTCGAAAGCATGTTTTTCTAAATCTTCTCTGTTCACATTTATGGTCGGTACATCTTTCAATAAATTTTCTTCCTCATAATGATTTGAATTTTTCATTACAACTATATAAACTAAAATACTTATTGCAACTATTGCCCCTAATATAACATATGGCATTATAAACACCCCTTTAATACTTTTTCTTAATAATCTTTGTAAAGTTTTAGAACTAGTTGAAATTATTGTCCCCAACTAATTGTTCAATTATTAGTAAAAATAACAAAAAACTCACAATTAAATATTGTGAGCTTTTTATGTGAATATTAGTTAACTATTTAGTCTTATATTTTATAAAATTCTTCAAAAGATTTTGTAACATAAAAATGATCTAATACTCCGCCTAATTCTCTTATTGAATGCATAGCCAAAGTTGGACTTCCCATATCTACTGAACGTATATTTAAATGAGTTGAAGATATTGGCCCAATTGTTGAACCACCCCTAGCATCAGACCTATTAACAAATTTTTGTACTGGTACGCCAGCCTTTTCGCAAATCAATTCATAAACTGCATCTGAGTTACTATCAGTTGTATAACTTTGACTCGCACTAATTTTTATAACTGGCCCTTTGTTAATATATGGTTTGTTTGTTGGGTCATTTTTTTCTGGACTATTAGGATGAACAGCATGTGCATTATCTGCAGATATTATAAATGATTTAGATATAGCTCTAAAAAAGTCTTCACGATCTTTACCCTGAGAAATTGTAATACGTTCTAAAATATCAACTAGCATGTTTGAGTCAGCACCCTGCTTTGTTGAACTTCCCACCTCTTCGTTATCAAAACAAACAATTACATTTGTCGCCTGTACAGATGAGCCCCTAGCTATCGCACTTATCCCAGCATGTACCATAGCTAAATCATCCAACCTTGAGCTTGATATAAATTCATTATTAAGCCCGATAATTGATCCTTTTTCATATTCATAAAGAAACAAATCAAAATCAATAATTTGCTTAATATCTACAGATAATTCTTTTGCAATTGCACTAATAAGATAATTATTTTTTTCTAGATTTTCATTAACCAATGAGAGTAATGGCAATAGATCCTTTTGCTTATTTAGTTCAATACCAGTATTAATATTTCTATTCATATGAATAGCTAAATTAGGAATTATCAT
>ERZ1463037.163-NODE-164-length-10398-cov-13.035290_pt1 | contig 10398 bp, 11 predicted proteins | sample MGYA00564484_ERZ1463037 | MGnify/ENA primary metagenome ERZ1463037 (study PRJEB39244, sample SAMEA3635151) | Helicobacter pylori | study: EMG produced TPA metagenomics assembly of PRJEB11511 data set (Assembly of a 5300-year-old Helicobacter pylori... | reverse complement strand
TATATTTATTAGGTAAATACGGTTCTACAATAATATTTCCATTTTTAATTTTTGCAACCTCAGGATATTTAGGTTTAACTTCGTCTTCAGGAGACCTCGTTACAACGCCACCGATCTGGAGTATTTGAGGTTCTAACCTAAATGCAGCAATTATAGCTTTTTCATTTCCGTTAGAACCTGCATGAACAACTCCTCTTAAAGTACCAAATACAATTATATTTCCTGCTGCATAAATTTCAGCTCCTGGATTTACATCACCAATTATAATTATGTTGCCAGGATAATTTATGCTTTGTCCACTTCTTATTGTTTTCCTTAAAAATTTAGTTCTTCCTTCATATATGCCAGTAAACACATTTCCAATAGGTTCATCTTGATTCTGAAAAATACAATCACTGATTAAAAATTCATCAAATAAGATTTCCTTTAATTTTCTACTTTCCCTCTCATTTATGTATTTTAGTTCAGTAGTTATTTTTAAAGTACTACCTTTGTAAAATTTCCTTCCCTGCGCAAGCTTAGCAATTAAAGCTTCTAGCATATCATCAAAATCACTAAAATGGTTCATATTTATAACTACATTTAGTCCTTCTTTATTTCCTTTAATAACAATTTTATCTGTAACCATAATTTTAACCTCCTAGCTCTCATCTGGTGTATATGGGACACTAAAATAAATAAAAAGCCCCTAAATCAGTTATTAATTATTTTACCCCATAATTGAACTGTTACATAACTTAGCTTATCTTATTATTTCAACATAATGCAAGTAAATTCCTGCTTAATTTTAATATTAATATTTATATATATATATTTATCCTTATAAATTTAAATAAACTCCAACAAACAAATTTGTCAGAGTTTATTTATTAAGTATTCTATCGACCTTTTAATAATAATTTAGAAATACTTTTGTTAAAACTTCCACTCCCGCTTCATATATTGCTTCTGGGATAGTTTGTATGCAAATTTATACATAAAAATAGAAACTACCAAATTGTATATTGCTTGATATATTATTACTCCCATATACATATTTTGTTTTATAAAAAACAATAGAGAAAATACTATTAAACCCTTTACTAAACTTAACACAAAAGATGATATTATTGGGAAAAAAGATTTTTCAAGAAATATACTTTTACCTATATATGCAGCTACAAAACACATAAGCATATTGCTTAACATATTGATTCCAAACGCATTAAAAAAATACACATCCTGAAGTGCACCAGTGAAAACTCCAATTATTATTGCGTCCCTTGGAGAACTAACAATAGAGTAGCACAATGCAAATACAAATAATAGGCTTGGATATGCACCATTTATCTTAAGTAAAGGCATTAAAGTATTATCTAATATTAGAAATAGAATACATAAAAGCACTATTGTTAATATCCTCTTCATAATCCAACCCCTAATATTTTATTTCTCCAGCTGTTGTATCTTTTGGTACGACAATAAAAACTTCTTCTATTTTCGAAAAATCTACATATGGTTTTATTATGGCACTCTTCATTACTTCACCCTTATCCTCATGCACACTTAGGACACTTCCAATTCTTATTCCGGCTGGATATATTCGTCCAAGTCCAGATGTCATTATTACATCACCTTTCTTTATTTTTGAATCTAAAGAAAGACGTTGTATTTGTGCAAGCGATTTATTTTTAGCATCTGTATATCCTTTGACAATACCATTATTATCTCTTGTTTTATCAACAAGCCCAGCCACTGCGATATTTTCATTAGATAAACACTGTACTATTGACCAATTATCACCCACTGATGTAACTTGTCCTACAAGTCCATCCCCGGTTATAGCAACCATTCCTTTTTTTATGCCTTTATTTTCACCCTTGTTTATTGTAAATCCATCTGAAAAACTATTACCACATAACCCATTTATATCAGCACCTACATAATTATATTGAGCATTTTTAGTTGAAAATTTATACATTTGCCTTAATCTCTCATTTTCCTTTATTGAGGCAGTATATTCTAGTGCTTTGGATTGTAACTCACTGTTAGTCTTCTTAAGTTCTTCATTTTCCTTCTTAACATTTGAAATGTTAGTTATAAACTTAAAAGAATTTTTTATTTTAAAAAAGCCATTAAAAAACACACCTTGTACTGAATTTATTGTTACCCCAACACCATTTTCCACAAAAGACATTTTCTCTCGGTTTACACTATAACCTATTAGTGATAAAAAGGTAACTGACAGTAATATAATAACTACTGCCAGTTTATTTTTTAAAAATCTCATATTTACCTTCTTTTACTCATAACATCTATATTATCGAGAGCTTTTCCTGCTCCTATAGCAACACAATCAAGTGGGTTTTCAGCTATGTGTACAGGCATATGTGTTTCCCTGTTGATAAGTGCATCTATTCCTTTTAGAAGCGCTCCTCCACCAGTTAACATAATTCCTTTTTCCATTATATCTGATGCAAGCTCTGGTGGGGTTTTTTCAAGGGTTGTTATTATTGCTTCAATTATCGATTGAACTGGCTCACTTAGTGCTTCTCTTACTTCCTTTTGTGTTACCTCTATAACTTTTGGAAGTCCTGTTATTAGATCTCTTCCTGTTATCTCCATACTCATATCATCATCTTCTTGTTCATATACTGACCCAAGTTCCATTTTAATATTTTCTGCAGTTCTCTCACCTATCATAAGACTATATTGTTTCTTAACAAAAGCTATTATAGATTGATCGAATTCATCACCTGCAACTCTTAACGATTTGCACGTTACAATTCCACCAAGTGATATTATGGCAACCTCTGTAGTTCCTCCACCAATATCCACTATCATACTTCCAGTTGGCTCATTTACAGGAAGTCCTGCTCCAATGGCTGCTGCAAATGGTTCTTCCATTAAATATGCATCTCTTGCTCCGGCACTTTTAGTTGCTCCCTCTATTGCTCTTTTTTCAACCTCAGTTACGCCAGATGGATATCCAACTACAATTCTTGGACTTGTAAATCCTTTTGGACTAACTTTACTTATAAAATGTCTAAGCATTTTTTCAGTAATATCAAAATCTGCAATTACTCCATCTTTCATAGGACGTATAGCAACTATGTTACCTGGAGTTCTACCTATCATTTGTTTAGCTTCTTCACCAACGGCTAGAACTTTATTAGTATTTATATTTATAGCTACAACCGAAGGTTCTCTTAATACAATTCCTTTCCCCTTCAAGTAAACTAATGTATTTGCTGTTCCTAAATCTATTCCCATATCACGAGACGTTCCGAATATTCCCATTATAATTTCTCCTCTCATATCTAAAGCATTCCTTTTTCTTTTAAACTCGTATAAACTCCGTTACCAATAATTATATGATCAAGCAGCTCTATTCCCAATAATTTGCCACATTCTTTAAGTCTTATAGTAATGTTTATGTCTTCTTTACTAGGAGTTGGGTCTCCTGACGGGTGATTGTGACAAATAACAACGGACGCACTACACTTTTTAATAGCTTCGTAAAAAACTTCTCTTGGATGAACTATTGAAGTATTCAAATTACCAATTGAGATATCTTTTATACTAATAATTACATTTTTTGTGTTTAGCATTACCAATTTAAGATATTCCTTTTTTAGGTATCTCATTTCCTCCATAAGGTACTGTGCAACATCTTTTGGTGATGTAATTTTATATTCTTCTCCTGATTTATAGCTTCTAAATCTTTTTGAAATTTCTATAAGTGCTAAAAGTTGTGTAGCTTTGGCTTTACCAACACCTTTTAAATTCATAAATTCCTCTGCACTTGAACTGAAAAGTCCATTTAGTCCGCCACACTCAGCTATTATTCTACTACAAAGACTTATAATATTTTCATTTTTTGATCCTATTCTAAGTATTATAGCTAATAGTTCATTGTTTGATAAATTTTCAGCACCATATCTTAACAATTTTTCCCTTGGTCTTTCATTTTGAGGCAAATCCATGATTTTGAACGTCATACCCATAAACAACTCCCTTATAGATTGACCCCCATTTCCCTTAACATATAATATAATTTATTCACTGGCAACCCCACTACACTATAGTAACAGCCCTCTATTTCTTGAACAAATAAAGATGCTCCTCCTTGTATTGCATAAGCTCCAGCCATGTCTAATGGCTCTTTTGATTCTATGTAATTATTTATTTCTTTGTCTGATAACTTTGAAAATTTTACTTTTGTACAAACATAATCAGTATTAATTTCCTGAGTCTGAGCATTTATTACCGCAATGCCTGTATATACCTCATGTGTATTGTTACTTAAATCGCTAAGCATTTTAAAAGCCTCATAAATATCTTTAGGTTTTCCAAGCACTTTACCCTTAAAGTAAACAACAGTATCGCAACCTATTATAATAGCAGGTTTTTTCACGCTATTACAAATAGCTATAGCCTTACCTTTTGCTAAGGTCATAACGTAGTCCCCACAATTTCCAGAAAATAATATGTCACTTTCTTCAAAGTCGCTTTCCATTATCTCAAAATTACTAGTTATTTTTTTTAAAAGTTCAGCCCTTCGCGGCGAGGCAGAAGCTAAAATAATATCCACTACATCACTCCTAATATTTTCTATATAATATTATTGCCAAAATAATGCCTATAATAGTCATAATACTTATATTAAAATTTATACCGAAAGTTACTGCAAAGACTTTAAAATCTATAAGCATAGGATTACTTGTACCTATGGTGTATGTACTCTTCAAAAATTTAAGTGCCACCACGTTGTCTCCTAATAGCTCACCTATGCAACTTCCAGAAATAGCTCCTATCATTATAAAAAAAACAAAATATGGATTTTTTCTTTCTGCGCTTTTCAAATTGTACCTCCCACCTTACTTATATATCTTATACATTTTAACATTTAATAAATTCATACACAAGTGCATTAAATTATTATTCAAAAAAAATTTATATTTATTTTAATATAATCAATACATTTTACACCATTAATCCAACGTAAAAAAATACAAATAGATTTAATACTCTATTTGTATTTTCACTGTTTTTACCATTTCTAATCATTTTAATGATATATAATCTAATTAGTATGTAAAATAAACATATAAATTTGCAATTATATCTGTTTCTTTATAAATTTATATATATATATATATCCATCCTCTGCTTTGTCTTTTTCTAATACTTTTGGAAGTGTCGTTAAATATGATTTTATCGTAGTCATTGAGGCGTAACTTTTATTTGTCTTATCTGCACCGCCTAATGCACCCACCCATTTTTTTAATTCTGCAGTTGTATATGCCTTAGTATTTTTCTCCGAAAGCTTATTTAATATTTTAATATCCGCACTAATCATTTCATTAGTTTGCGCGCTTGTTAAATCATTACCCTGTAGCTTAAAATTAATTTTTGCATAAATTATTTTTTTTGCCGTAAGCTGCTTAATAATGTTATCAGCTCCACCTTTAGGATATACACCAAGTATAACTTTATTTAACTTATCTTCCACAACAATAAATGGTGTACCATAGTCAGCTAAACTATTTTTTAGTGCCAATGCAGTTGCCATTTTGGTAAACACGCCACATTGTAATGCTACATACTCTTTACTACTATCTTGAGTTGTATCTTTAGAAACATCCACACTAACTTTATTTGTTTTTGTATCCTTTAACAAACTTACCTTAGTGCTTTTATTATCTGCGCTCGCTATTTTACTATTATTAGGTAGAAGTTTTGAAAAAACAGTGCCCAAAGCAATAGCAACTATTAATGTTAATGTAATAACAATTATAAAATTGTTATTTTTCTTAGGTGGTTTGTAATTGTACCTTGTATATCTCACTTTAACATCCCCTAACTTAATAAGTCCTTATTTATAATATTATTATTCAAAAGTTTATTTTAGAATAAAAAAACAAATATACATAATATAATTACAATAACCCTATAAATTTATAGGGTTATTGTAAAAATGAATTTTGTTTTTATGTTAAATAAGGATTATTTTCTATTCATCCTTGTACATAAGAGATACTTTAACAATTTTTGTAACTATTTCTCTTGCTTCTACATAAGGATTTCCGTTCCTAGTCAAACGCCTTAAAATTGCAGGATTATACCTTTCAATTTTCTCAACGATAGAATCTACCTCACTTACTTGAAGATTAGGTGAAGAGGTCATACTAGGTCTATCATATTGATTTGAATCCTGATACTTATCACTATAACCCAGTTCACTATTTTCGTCCCTATCATCTTCCATATTTTCATTTCTATACATTCTACAGGATTGATTAAATTCATTCATTGACCTAGCATAATTAAATTGACCTGTACCCATCCATGGATTTATTCCCCTGTATTGATTCATTCCCATATTAAAATTTACATCCGGAATAGATCCCATGGGCATTCCCACATTTGACATCATATTCATTTGGTCATATCCGTACATCATAGATTGTAATGGAACCATTTCATATTCTTCAATCATGTCTATATCTTCACTATTGTTGTCTTCTATATTCATAATTACCCTCCCATTCAATATTATTAATACATTAACAATTTATGCTAAATGTAAGAGTTTGATACTAGTTTTACAAAAAAAATAAAGAGGATGTACTTACATCCTCTTTATGCCACTATTTACTTAATCCTCGTACAGGCTTTCTCATATTAGTATCACCATTAATAACTACAGGGTTCTCTTCTTTACTTTTATTAGATTTATCTTGATTTTTATTAACATTACTATTTTTATTTTTCATAAACAACACCTCTTTCAGATGTTAGTTTTTCCTTATTTCATTTTATAATTCATTCTTTTATACTTTAAGTTTACCAAATTAAAACTTACAACACGTCTACTAGAATAAACTCCTAATAGACGTGTTGTAAGTTTTGGCATTTCTTGTTCAAATAAAAAAATATCAACACTCTTAAAGTGCTGATACTAATTAATTTAACTTGGTGCGACAGATGGGACTTGAACCCATATGGTCTCCCACACGTCCCTTAAACGTGCGCGTCTGCCATTCCGCCACTATCGCAAACAATATTCCATTGTAAAGGATTAAATCTTGTAGCATCGCTAGACCAATAACTACAAGATTTATTATATATTATTTCTGTACAATTTGTCAATAGTTTTTATATACTTTTACTTAATCTCATTATTATACAGCTTTGAATAAATGCGATAATTTATTTTTACTTTTTTAACATATTTATCAGTTTCTCCAAATGGTATATTATTAAGTGTTTTACCATCAGTAGAATACTTTTTATTTTGAAGCCACTTTTTAACATTTCCACGTCCACCATTGTAAGCAGCAAGCACCAATTCTAAATCTCCATTAAATTCGCTATTTAGATCATCAAGATACCAACATCCCATAGCAATATTAATTTCGGAATCAAATGATTTTTCAGTATTAAAATTTTTCAATTTCATATTTCCAGCAATCCACAGTGCAGTATCAGGCATTATCTGCATTAATCCATAAGCTCCAGTATGAGAAATAGCCTTTTCATCGAAATTGCTCTCTGTTCTTATTACAGCAGCTACCAAATATGGATCTACATTATATCGCTTCGAATATGTAACTATTTGATTTTCATACTTTATTGGGTAAAAATTTTTTAAAATACTTTTTATATTTAATACTATGATAACCAATAAAATTAATATTAATAATTTTACAATTTTTGAAATTTTCATAACTTCACATCTAACCTTTCGAGCTGTGCGATAATTAAATCTAGCTGCAACTTTGTGTCTTCAACGCTTCTTCCATTATCAATAATAAAATCAGCATATTTTCTCTTTTCGTCTATTGGCATTTGAGCTTTTAATCTATCCATTGTGTTCTCTAAATTTAACTCATCACGAAGCATAACCCTTTGTATTTGAACATCACTACATACCCATACTAAAATAGTTATATCCATACTGGTATTGAGATTATTCTCTATTAAAGTAGGTGCATCTAGAAAACATAACTTACAGTTATCTTCTTCACACATCTTTATTCTGTGATGTATTTCTTTTGTTATAAAAGGTATCATTATACTTTCAAGTTTTTTTCTACGTAACTCACTTTTAAATATATAATTTCCGAATTTTTTTCTGTTAAGTTTACCTTCATTATCGAAATAACCATATCCAAATTCACTTTTGATTTTACCCATTATCTCCGGATATATTATAAAAACCTCTCTAGCTACAATATCTGCATCGATAATGGTAAACCCATCATCTTTTAACATATTGGTTACAGTACTCTTACCACTACCAATACCACCTGTTATTCCAACCTTTAGCATTATCTTCTCCCCTACTTTTTTATAACTAAAAATTGAATACATTAGATTATAGGCTTAAATATCGCCTAATAATCTCAACTACTTAGCCTCATACCATGTTTCCCCGATGCTAATTTCCACTTCTAGTGGAACTAAAAGTTTAACAACATTCTCCATCTGATCCTTAACTAAAAATTCAACTTGCTTTTGTTCATCCCTATATACATTTAATATCAATTCATCATGTACCTGTAGAATTAAAGTACTTTTTAATCCCTCTTCCTTTAATTTATCAAATACATTAACCATAGCAAGTTTTATAATATCCGCAGCACTTCCTTGTATAGGTGTATTCATCGCAAGTCTTATACCTGCAGCCTTTACAATTTTGTTTGCTGAATTTATTTCTGGTATAAATCTACGTCTATTCATAATTGTAGTTACACTATTATTTTCCTGCGCCTCAATAACTATATCCTTCATGTATTTTTTAACATTCGGGTATCTTTCAAAATAAGTTTCTATATATGTTTTAGCTTCTTTCCTTGATATATTTAAATCATTAGCCAAACTAAATTCACCAATACCATATACTATACCAAAATTTACGGCTTTTGCATTACTTCTCATAAGTTTTGTAACCTCATTCATAGGAACGTTGAATACCTCAGATGCTGTTTTAGTATGAATATCACTATGATCAATGAACGCTTGAATTAAATTATCATCTCCAGCAATATGTGCGAGTACTCGAAGCTCTATTTGTGAATAATCTGCAGATAATATAACACACTGATCATTGTGTGGTATAAATGCTTTCCTAATTGCCCTACCCATTTCATGTCTTATAGGAATATTTTGCAAATTAGGTTCTGTACTAGATAACCTTCCCGTCGTTGTGACTGTTTGCATAAAGTTTGAATGTATTCTAGAATCTGTGTCAATTACTGCTTTTAAACCCTCAATGTATGTAGAAAAAATTTTTGTTACTTGTCTATACTTTGTAACTTCTGCAATAATAGGGTGCTTTTCTACTAGTGCCTCTAAAACCTCTGCATTAGTTGAATATCCTGTTTTTGTCTTTTTTATAACAGGCAAATCTAATTTTTCAAATAATATTTTCCCTAATTGTTTTGGTGATTTTATATTAAATTCTTCTCCAGCTAAAACAAAAATAGTACTTTCAAGTTTCGCTATATCTGCAGAAAATTTAACTCCTAGTTCTTCTAAATTTGCTCTATCTACTGTGAATCCTTCAGCCTCCATATATGATATAGCCTCTGTTAATGGTTGCTCAACCTCATATAGCAGTTTTTCCATTTCATACTCTTTAATTTTAGGCTCTAATATCTCATAAAGCCCCTTTAGTAATGCTACTTTATTAATTTCCTTTTCATGTCCAGCTCCGGTAATACTAATTCTAAGATTGGTATCCATAAGTGTTTCTAGGCTATATTCTTTTTTTGCAGAGTCTAACAGATACGCCGCAAGTTCTGTATCAAATTTTATGCCATGTAGTTTTATACCTTTTTTATTAAGTGCAGTATATGCATTTTTTACAGCATGGCTGACCTTTTTAATATCATTACTCTCAAGTATAGTTTTTAAACAACTTATAGTTTCTTCCTCATCTTCTTTAAATAAATCATCAAGCTTAATAAGATAATTTTTTTCTTTATAATTAATGTATATGTTATTAAGACACATTTTAGAAAAAATATTTGTATCCGCTATATCAAAAATTATATATATGGTATCTTTAATTTCAAAGGTAAGCTCTGAAAGTTCCTTCAACTTATCTATTACTTCATAATCTGCAGAGAATATTTCCTCGGCAGAGTCATCATCTACAGATATTCTGTCTATTAATGACTTAAACTGTAATTTATAAAATAAATCTTTTACAGCACGAACATCATAATTTTCTTTTGATTTAATTGAATTTAGATCCATTTCCATAGGCACACAAGTAATAATTGTGGCTAACTTTTTACTGAAAATTGCCTGTTCACTATAGGTATTTAAATTTTCAACAAGCTTTTTGCCACTAACCTTATCAATATTCATAAGAAGATTTTCTATACTCTTATATTCTTTGATAAG
>ERZ1463037.162-NODE-163-length-10461-cov-6.414280_pt1 | contig 10461 bp, 7 predicted proteins | sample MGYA00564484_ERZ1463037 | MGnify/ENA primary metagenome ERZ1463037 (study PRJEB39244, sample SAMEA3635151) | Helicobacter pylori | study: EMG produced TPA metagenomics assembly of PRJEB11511 data set (Assembly of a 5300-year-old Helicobacter pylori... | reverse complement strand
CCATAATACCATCAGAAGCCTCTATTATAGCATCTATGTTGTCAACGCCTTCTTGTGTTTCAATTTTGGATATTATTTGGATATGTTCGCCACCATTTGCATTAAGTATATTTCTAACATCTATTACATCACTAGCCTTTCTTATAAAAGAAGCAGCTACGATATCAACTCCTTGCTCACATCCAAATATTAAATCCAATTTATCTTTGTCAGTTACTGCCGGTAAACCAATAGATATATTAGGAACATTTATTCCCTTATGGTTTCCTATAAACCCAGAATTTAATGCAGTACAATTTATTTCAGTGCCTTCAATTGAATCAATTTTAAATTCAATAAGCCCATCATCCACAAGAAGTGTACCATCGACCTTAAGGTCTTGATAAAGCTCTGTATAAGAAACAGAACATCTCTCTTTATTACCAAGTATCTCTTTACCACAACTAAAGACGAATTTTTGACCTTTGTCAATTGCTACAGTATCTCCCATAAAATTGTGGGTCCTAATCTTAGGTCCTTTTATATCAAGCATTATTGCAACCGATTTATTAAGTTCTTCCCTAAGACTTTTTATAAGATCCATTTTTATTTTGTGATCCTCATGTGTACCATGTGAAAAATTAAGTCTAGTAACATTCATTCCAATTTCCATGAGTTTTGTCAATATATCTTTACTGTCACTTGCAGGCCCTATTGTGAAAATCATTTTTGTTTTTTGCATAATTAATCTCCCCTTTATTGTTTAAGTTTTCTTAATTAGTTTTAATATGTGTGATTTAATTATAATATATACTTTTACTATTTATATTAATATTTTTACTTAAAATAAAAATAGATATTAGAATCTTAGCCTTTTCTAATTTTCATTGTGTTAAGTTTTGAAATAGCGTTCTTTAATCCTTCTATAATACAATTTTCATATTCTAAATATACTAATTGATACTTGCCTATATTAAGACCAAATACATTCTTTAGATTTGTTGGAATAGACAAATATATTGTTCTTTCTATTTCTAATTTCCACCCTATAGTGACTTCTTCCAAATCTTTTTTTGATAGTTTTATATTTGTAAATTGTTCCGGTAATTCTTTTGATGCATCGTCTGTTAGATTTCCAATATTGTTTATTATATCCCCTTGTGTTAACTCATTATATCCCCTTTTTAAAATTTTTACATTGAAAATATTTCCAGCAAAAACCAGACCAAAATAAGTTAAATCATTTAATGAATAAATAAATATTTTCCTTCTACATTCTTCTATTTGAATCCCCGAACCAATAGCCGCGCACATAAAATTACTAAGAATATATATATTGCTCCACTTAAATTTTGAAGCTTCCTCAACAATTGATACTTTATTTTTTATATCAGAAATCTCAAATGGGATAGCAATAACCAATCCTGGCCTAAATAATGATTTTTTAGCATTGCTTAAGACGTAATTCAATAATTGTTCTATGGCATTAATATCATACCAATAGCTTTCATTATTTATCGGATTAAATATATTGGGAAATATTTGTCCTATATATTCATCTATGAAAGTATTCTCTTTTTTTTCAAAAGCTCTTACTTTTCCGTTTAACAAATCAACACCTATATACCTTTTCCTCATAAAATTAATTATATTTTCAAGCATTTACTATCCACCTTTTTCATATGAATTTCAATATAAAACAAAGTTAAACCCTATGAAGAATATAGAATCAACCAGTTTAACTTCGAATAATTGAAATTACTTTCATTTTATCTTGTCTACTTCAATTTCTATATTTTGCATTTTTATATCTGTTGCTGCTATAATATCTGCACAATCTTTTAAATCATTTTTTATATGTATTGCAATGCCTTCCCCTTTTTTATAATATAACTTATGTTCTAAACTTGCCCAAAAATCCATAGCGATTGTTCTTATTTGTACTTCTACTCTTATTGGTTCTACATGATCGGAAAAAAATATAGGAATTTCCAAAACCATATGAAGGCTTCTATACCCATTAGGTTTTGGATTTTCAATATAGTCTTTCTCTTCAATTAAAGTAATATCCTCTTGTCTTTTAAGCATATCTGCGACCTTATATATATCACTAACGAAGGAACAAACAACTCTTATCCCCGCTATATCATTGAAATTTTTCCTTGCCTCTTTAATACTTGGTTTTAAATTTTTACGAGTAAGTTTGTCCATTATACTCTTAGGGGATTTAACCCTAGATTTCATATATTCTATTGGATTTCTTTTCCCCTTTATTTTAAATTCATAGTCTAAAATTTCAAGTTTAGTGCTAACTTCTTTTATAGCACAACTATAAATCATTATAAGTTCCTCTATTTCCTCTATTTTGCCTTCCATATCTCTTGGAGACACTGCTTTATCTATTATTTGGTCAAAGAATACTTTATCTGTTTTTGTAGATTTCCCCATGAATATTTTGCTCCTTCTCGTCTAATTATGATATCACTAGCTGCTAAAACCACTTTTTCATGGATTACGTCATTGTTCCATAATCAGGGTTTTCTTTAATTATACCATTAAATAACCATATATCTTGAATCACCATAATAAAATCATTGCATGTTTTGTCCTATACTAATATGATTATAGTATATGGATTTCCATATTAATAATATATATTTTATATATGTGATATACGATATTCATATATAATGAACCTGAATTAATGTTTGGTTTTGTAATTTAAATTACATCTGGAGTGCCTATCTATGTATACGATGATGCGGAGGAGAAATATTATGGACATTAAACAGCTTAGATATTTCCTTACAATAGCTGAGGAAGGTCAAATAACAGCAGCAGCTAGAAGGCTTCACATTGCTCAACCGCCCTTAAGTCAACAACTTAAACTTTTAGAGAGAGAACTTGGAGTAAAACTTGTAGAAAGAGGACCAAGACATATCCATTTAACGGATGCTGGTGAAATTTTAAGAACTAGAGCACAGCAAATTTTAGAACTTTCGGCTTCTACAATAAATGAAATAGATGATTTTAAAAAAGGTTTAAATGGAACCTTATCTATAGGAATAGTTTCATCCTCTGGTGCATTACTTATAAGAAATACTTTGTCAAAATTTCATGAAGAATATCCTGGTGTAAAATTTTCTGTGCAGGAAGGTAACACATTTAAGATCCTAGAACTATTAAATAGAGGGATTATAGAAGTTGGAATTGTTAGAACACCATTTAAGGCTTTAAACTGTAATTGCAAACATATGGTAAAAGAACCAATGATAGCGGCAATGACAAAAAAATATTCTTCTGATTTAGAAGGGAATTACATATCATTGAAAGAACTAAATGGAAAGCCCCTGATTTTTTATCGAAGATTTGAACAATTAATAATGGATACCTGCACGGAAAGTGGCTTTAATCCAGAGGTATTCTGCAAAAATGATGATGCACGAACAACACTTATGTTAGCAAATGCAGGCTTTGGAATTGGAATAGTACCAAAATCCGCCTTTGAACTTTCATGTAATGAGAATCTTATTTATAAGGAAATAAAAAACGAAAAATTGGAAACATCGCTAGCTGCAATATGGATAAAAGATAGATATATGTCGTCACTAACAGATAGGTTTATAAAATACTTCAATTAATAATATGGTTTGATAAAAATGACTGTGTAAAAACGATTTTACACAGTCATTTTTCAATTAAAAGCAAAAACATTAGGATTTTATTACAATCAAACAGCAGCAAACTGACTGTTATAAAGTTGTGAATATTGTCCACCTTTTTCTAATAATTCTTCATGTGTTCCACTTTGAACAATATTACCATTATCCATGACCAAAATTATATCAGATTCTTTTATTGTAGAAAGCCTATGAGCTATAATAAAACTAGTTCTCCCCTTTAACATTTTAATAAATGCTTTTTGGATTTTAAGTTCAGTTATTGTGTCTATATTACTTGTAGCCTCATCCAAAATTAACATAGGAGCGTTAGCAATCATTACCCTTGCTATAGTAAGCAGTTGTCTTTGCCCTTGCGAAAGATTTTCACCTGCATCAGTAATTACAGTGTTATAACCCTTAGGTAAACGACGTATGAAGCTATGAGACCCAGAAGCTTTTGCGGCAGTTATTATTTCATCTTGCGAGGCATCCGGTTTACCATAGGCTATATTCTCCTTTATAGTTCCGCAAAAGAGCCATGTATCTTGAAGAACCATTCCAAAATTACAACGTAAACTATCACGACTTATTTCATTTATATTAATCCCATCAATAAATATACCTCCGCTGTTAATCTCATAAAATCTCATCAATAAGTTTATAAGAGTCGTTTTACCTGCGCCAGTTGTACCAACTATGGCAACACGGCTACCAGGTTTTACAGTTAAATTAAAATTTTTAATAAGAGGATGATTAGATGTATATCCGAAATTTACATTTCTAAAAGAAATCACACCTTCATTATTATGAATATTTATTGTTCTTTTTTTGTCAGCTATTTCCGGTTCCATGTCAATCACATAAAAGATCCGCTCAGCAGAAGCTGCAGCTGCTTGAATCTGTGTAAATATCGTGGTTATATCATTTAGAGGTTTTGAAAACAAGGTGGAATAAATAAGAAAACTTGATATATCACCTATTGTGAGTTTACCAAATATCACAGCAAAACTTCCAATAATACCGATAAGTGAATAAATTATGTTATTTACAACTCTTGTAGTTGGACCTGATAAAGAACCATAAAATTGAGATTTTACACCTGCACTATATAAATCATTATTTATCTCTTTAAATTTATTAATGGTTTCATCTTCATAATTAAACGCTTTTACAACTTTTTGACCATCTATAATTTCTTCAGCATATGCGTTTAAATTACCTAAAATTTTAGCCTGCTTTTTAAACATTTTTTGAGAACGATTTGTTATAAATCTCGCCATAAAATATGAAGCTGGAGATAAAATCAAAACTACTAATGTCATAATAGGATTTAAGTAGACCATAAAACCTATAGCACCTATTATTGTAATAATACCGGTGATAAGTGTGGACAAACATTGAATCATACCGTCTGAAATTGTTTCTATATCGTTAACGAACCTGCTTATGGTATCGCCATGAGGATTGGTGTCAAAGAAATTTAATGGTAGTTTATTTATTTTTTTAAAAAGATCCTGCCTCATATGGTTAACGGATGAAAATGCGATTAAGTTAGTTAAATAGATCAAAAGCCAATTAAATATGTTTCCAGCTACATAAACTATTGCTATTGCAATAATAATTTTGAATACATAACTAAAGTCAACAAGACCTTTTCCTATCATCTTATCTATAGTTTTACCTATTAATAGTGGAGCAATAAGGCTTAAAATTACTGTTATAATTGCGCTTATAAGCGAAAATATAATGTATATTTTCGAATTTGACATATATTTTATAATTCTTTTAAATATAGTTTTATTCATTATTTGTTTACCTCCTTTTCTGAAAGCTGTGAAAGACATATATCTTTGTATGTTTCACAATTTGTCATAAGATACTCATGTGGACCCACTCCTACTATTTTCCCATCATCAAATACAATAATTTTATCAACATGTTTTATAGAACTTGCGCGCTGAGAAACAGTAATTACAGTCATGGTCTCACTGAGACTTTTAAGACCAGTTCTAAGGGCTGCATCCGTTGCGAAATCAAGTGCACTAGATGAATCATCAAGTATTAAAATTTCAGGTTTTGCAATTATTGCTCTAGCAATTGTGAGTCTTTGCTTTTGTCCGCCAGAAAAATTAAGACCACCACGAGTTACCTGTGTATTATAACCATCTGGTAGTTTCTTTATAAATTCGTTTGCTTGAGCTGTTTTTGCAGCATCTATGATTTCTTCGCTAGTGGCTATTTTCTTTCCCCAGCGAATATTGTCTGAAATAGTACCAGTAAAAAGCACAGATTTTTGTGGTACCATGCTAATTTTATCCCTAAGTTTTCTTAGAGAATAATCTTTAACATTTATTCCTTTTATTATTATTTCACCTTTAGTAACATCATAAAATCTTGGAATTAAATTTATGAAAGTTGATTTACCTGAACCGGTAGCTCCTATAATGCCTACTGTTTCCCCCCTATTAATTGTTATGTTAATATCAGTTAGTTCGCAGTCGCTGGCACTGTCATATGCAAAAGAAACCTGTTTAAACTCAATTAAAACATCGTCTCCACGAGAAGATGTTTCTACTTTATTACCATTGTCCTTTATTGATGCTCTGGTATCAAGTATTTCATTAACACGGCTAGCTGAAGCAAATGCTTTTGTAAATATGATAACAAGATTTGATAATGCAACAAGTGCTAATAATATTTGCGTAGCATAATTTACAAATGCAATAATTGTTCCCTGAGAAAGAGTACCTGCATTAATATGATAACTACTAGCCCATAATATAGCGATTATTGCTACATTCATAACAAGAGTTGTGAGAGGGTTTAAGAGAGCTGAGGTTTTGCCAACTAAAACTGCAGTTGAAGTTAGATCATCGTTTGTAGCTTTAAATCTTGTTTCTTCATTCTTTGTTTTTGCAAATGCACGAATTACTCGTGCTCCAGAAAGATTCTCACGAACTACTATACCGAGTCTATCTAATTTGTTTTGATATTTACGGTAAAGAGGAGATGTCCTACTTATGATCAGATATATAATAATTCCAAAAATAGGGGTAGCTACTATAAGTACTAGTGCTAATCTAAGATCTAATAACATAGACATAATAATTGCGCCGATACATATAAATGGTGCACGAAATGCCATACGAATAAGCATAGCAACTGCTAGTTGGAGCTGGTTTACATCGCTAGTAATACGATTTGTTAAAGATGTGGCACCGAACTTATCTATTTCCACATAGGAAAACGTAGATATATGTTCAAATAATTTATTACGCAAAGTTGTACCAAAACCTTGAGAAGTAAGTGCAGCAAAATACTGACATGTCATAGAACTACAAAATCCTAATACGGCCATAGAACACATAATTCCACCCATTTTTAGCACATAGCTTGTATCATGCGAGCTTACACCGTTATTTATAATAAGTGCCATAAGTGTTGGAAGCAACAGTTCTAATAATGCTTCAATAAGCTTAAATGTGGGTCCTAAAATACATTCTTTTCTATATGGTTTTAAAAATTTAAAAAGTTTAAACAAAATCATCACTCCAATATAAAAATATTGCATGTTTTGTTCCATGCGAATATGATTATAGCATAGGGATCGCCATATTAATAATATATGTTTTGTATAAATGGTATACGATATTCATATATATAATGAAACCTATGGTAACTTAGTTCCACACACTTTTATATAAAGAAACGATGTAAAACCTATCACTGCAAGGGTAATTAATCCCGTAAGTAAATTTTTGTCTATACCTGGTAGAATTAGTAAAATCACCATAGGTATAAAACCAAATAACATTCCACCCAAAATTCCTAGTACAGATGCCATACTTTGCTTTATTACAGTTACTTCAGATTCCCATTCAAAATTAGGCATTTTAAGATTAATGAATATCCCCCAAACACAAGTAAGTGCAACATATGCAAGTGGTGTCACAAACATCCACATAGCAGACATAGTAGTTGGCTTTAAACAAAGACTCATAAATAAAGAACTTAATAATGATATAGGTAATAAAATGGTTGCATTGACTGACATTTTACTTCTATATATTGTGGCTGCTTCTATAGGTGCAGATTTCAATATCCATAAATTTTTACCTTCTAGTGAAAGCGATACCGCAGTGGTACATGTCATTGCTAACATTCCAGACATCACAAAAGGCACAAAATTAATCATTATAGGTCTTATATTTGGCATTCCTACTAGTTGCTGCAGTTTATCTACACCAAGAATAAAACATGTTATGGACATTATAAGTAAAAGCACTGCTCCCATTCCAAAATTAAGCACATAGAGATAGGACGCAAAAAATCTTTTCATTTCTTTTCGATGTAATGCCATAAAAGGAGACGTTACTTTTAAACTTTGCAATTTATAATTGGATTTAGTTTGGTATGTTGTGAGTCCAGTATTAATTGCTTTATATTTAATAGAAACAATTTTCACAAAAACATAGTACCAAATAATTGATATTAAAAGGAACGTGATAAATGCAATTATATTATACTGACAAACTGCTTTTTCGAATATGCTTACTAATGGATATATTTGATTCATTTTTTTTGATAACATCGTGCCAAGAGACGCTATTTGTTTAATATTTATTTGGCCACCACTCATCGTTCCTGCGCTCATGCTTACGCCCATAAACCCAATAGTTAAAACAAATGATAGTATGATATTTACCATATTAGTATGTTTAAATCTGGATGAAATTGCACTAATAATTGCTCCAAGTACCGCAGCTATTGTCATTGGCACAAGCGGTGTTACAAACATAGAAATAAACCAAATCACATAGAATAGTATTTGTGGGTGTGCGAATAAGCAATAGGCAATCCCCATCGGAAGCATAACAAGAATTGAAAAAAGCACATTTGCTCCATACATCAATAAAAATCTGCTTGTTATTACTGTAGTTGTTTGAACCGGTAATGCCATAAGCATATCGTAGTCTTTAAAAGCAAATAATGTACCACTTGCTTTTAATAAAGTAAATAGCATTACAATCAAACTTGTAATGGTAAATGCGTATCCCGGAATAATCCCTGTTAGCCCAATATTACCCAAACCATACGCCATCATAAAGCAATATACTGCCATCATTAGCACAGTTATAGTCATTGCAACAGCAAATATAACAACTTTATTTTTCTTCTTTTTATCCTTCTCATATCGAAATGTATTCACTCCAGACTGATTAAGAAACTGCGTCTTTAAAAGAATCCAAGTGCTATTGTTCATTTTCTGCCACCTTCATGTAGAGTGATTCTAATGATTGATTTTTAATTAAGGTTTCTGTAGCTCCTGCTTCAACAAGCTTTCCAGCTTTAATAATCGCAATTTTATTGCAAAGCTTCTCCGCAACATCAAGCACATGGGTAGAGAAGAAAATAGCACTTCCTTGTTTACATATTTCATGCATTGTATTTTTCAATATCAAAGATGCTTTTGGATCTAATCCTACAAATGGTTCGTCGAGCAATAGTAATTTAGGTTTATGAATTAGGGCAGAAATTAAAGCAAGTTTCTGTTTCATCCCATGTGAATAAGAAGAAATCAAATCTCCGAGTACACTAGTAATTTCAAATAATACAGCATATTTCCGAATACGCTCTTCCCTCTCTTCTTTTCCAACTTTAAAAATGTCCGATATAAAATTCAAATATTGAATTCCCGTTAAATGCTCATATAAATCTGGATTATCTGGTATATAGGCGATTACTTTTTTACACTCTAACGGAAATTTTTGTACTGAATGTCCGTCAACAAAAATCTCCCCTTCTTCAAAATCAAGTACCCCTGCAATAGCTTTTATCATTGTGCTCTTTCCGGCTCCATTGTGACCTATAAAGCCATAAATATCTCCAGCTTCCACTGTAAGATTAAAATGATCCACGGCTTTTTTCCCACCCTTATATATCTTTGAAAAATTTTTAATTTCTAACATTAGCCTATCTCCCTTTTATATATTAATTTAGATGTTTCTACATTAATATAACGGATAACTAAGCAAAAAGTTCACAATTAAAAGTAAATTTTCTTCATAAATTCTTTTATTAAGCACTAAAAAAGCATCTATAAATTAATATAGATGCTTTTTTAGATTAATTATTGATTAATAAAATATATATAAACTTCTATCTAACTCTACGTCCATATGTAAAGTCACCATTTAGTGATTGAATTCTAAGTACAGCACCTGTATGAGGTGCATTTATCATATTACCATTTCCAACATATATTCCTACATGATGAGCTGGTGATCCAAAAAACACCAAATCTCCTGGTTGAAGATTTTCTCTAGATACAAGTGTACCTACATTTTGTTGATCTTCTGAAACTCTTGGTATGTCTACTCCGAAATGTGCGAACACATACTGTGTAAATCCTGAGCAATCAAAGCCTGAAGGGCTTGTCCCACCCCAAACATAAGGAATGCCAAGAAATTGTGAAGCATATGATATAAGCGCATTAGCTGAAGCTCCTGATCCACCTCTAGAAGGGCTTATACTAGGAGTCTTACCTGATGATTGATTTAGTGCATATTGATTTGCTGCTGCAGCTTGATTTTCTGCCGCAGCTTGTCTTGCCTCAGTCGCATTTTTTGCATCTGTAACTGCTTGCCTTGCAAGCGCTACTTGTTTTGCTGCAGCCGCTTGGTCTGCCGCTAGTTGCGCTGTATACTTAGCTTCTTGAGTATTTAATTGCGCTACCAATACATCTTGTGCTGCTTTTTGCTTAGTTAAACCGCTTAATGTATTTTTATTGTCAAAGATCGGAAGAGCGTCGTGTAGGGAA
>ERZ1463037.159-NODE-160-length-10661-cov-13.635489_pt1 | contig 10661 bp, 10 predicted proteins | sample MGYA00564484_ERZ1463037 | MGnify/ENA primary metagenome ERZ1463037 (study PRJEB39244, sample SAMEA3635151) | Helicobacter pylori | study: EMG produced TPA metagenomics assembly of PRJEB11511 data set (Assembly of a 5300-year-old Helicobacter pylori... | reverse complement strand
TCGTCTACAGATGAAAGGTTGACATCACCATTCATGCAATATTTAAGACATGAACCTGCTGTTGCATAATCTATAATTTCTTGATTTGAAAATTTTGATGTTGCTGCATATATAAATGATGCTGCAAAAGCATCTCCACCACCCATATTGTCTGCCACATGGATATCATACTTTCTTGAATTATAGAAATCTTTTCCATCATAAAGTACTGCTGTCCAATCTATATCTCCTGCCGTAAATCGGTCTGTAAGTATTATCGAAGCATACTTAAGGTCAAATTTTTCTACTAAATTTTTAAGTAAATCATTGCACTTTGCGCCTTTACCTTTGCCAATTAATACTTCTGCTTCTTCCATGGTTCCAAGAGCTACATCACAGTATTTCAAAATTTCTCCTATTATTTTTACGAAATTTTCTGCATCCAATAGATTTTTTCTATAGTTTAAATCTATGCTTACTGTCATTCCCTTTTTCTTAGCTGCTTTTACTGCATCTAATGTTATTTTTGCACATTCGTCTGAAAGTGATGGAGTTATTCCTGAAAAATGGAACCAATCTGCTCCCTTAAATATTTTATCCCAATCGAAGTCTTGTCTTTTAGCATTTGCCATTGAAGAATTTTTTCTGTCATAGATTAGTTTTGCAGGTCTTTGAGATTCTCCTTTTTCGCAGTAATAAAGTCCTATTCTTTCTCCGCCTCTTACTATATCATTTGTGTCTACTCCATACTTTCTTAATGCATTTATTGCACACTTAGCTATATTGTTTTCCGGAAATTTAGTTACAAAACTTACTTCTTTACCAAAATTACCAAGTGAAACTGCTGCATTTGCCTCACTTCCACCATAAAATGCATTAAACTGTTCTGATTGAACAAATCTATCATATCCTATTGGTGATAGTCTAAGCATCATTTCTCCAAACGTTACTACTTTACTCATAATTGTCACTCCTCGTAATAATACTAAATATTATTATATTTATGTAAATTTTTTTTCATCAGTTATGTGATCCAAACATCAAAGTATTGCTTTTAAATTATATATTTAACTTTCGCACATGATCTCTCTAGGCAAAATACTGTGATTCCAGTATTTTGCACCTGTATGATTTTTCATTGGTGCTTCAATAATTTTTGTCTTCTTTAGTTGAATTTGAGCTTGAACGGCTGTCACTGCAACAACATTTACTATATCTTCCACGCTGCATCCTCTTGATAAATCATTTATAGGCTTCGCAAAGCCTTGACAAACTGGTCCAATTGCTTTTGCTTTAGCAAATCTTTGCACTAACTTATAACCTATATTTCCAGATTGTATATCTGGGAATATTAAAACATTTGCATTTCCTGCGACGCTACTGTTTGGTGCCTTTTGGTTTGCTACGCTTGCAACAATTGCTGCATCTAACTGAAGGTCTCCGTCAATTTTTAAATCAGGTCTAGCACTCTTTGCTATTTGAGTCGCCTTTACTACTTTATCAACTAATTCATGCTTTGCACTCCCCATAGTTGAAAAAGAAAGCATCGCAACCTTAGGTTCAAAATCACATAACAGTTTTGCATTATCTGCAGTACTGATAGCGATAGCTGCTAATTCTTCTGCATTAGGATTTATATTAACTGCAGAATCTCCAAATAAAAGCAGTCCATTTTCTCCATATTCATCGTGGGGCAATTCCATTATAAAAAAGCTTGAAATAAGGTTACTTCCTGGTGCAGTTTTAATGATTTGCATTCCAGGCCTAAGTAAATCTCCTGTATAATGTACTGCTCCTGAAACCATTCCATCGACCTCGCCCATTTTAAGCATCATAGTTCCAAAATACACAGAATCTAACATTATGTTTGCTGCTTTTTCTAAAGTTATTCCTTTACTTTTTCTTAGCTCATAAAATTCTTGTGCATAATCATCTGTTTTTTTAGACATCTTTGGATCCACAATTTCTATACCTTCAATATTAACCGAAAGTTCTGCTGCTTTTGCTTGTATTACATCAACATCACCTATTAATACTACCTCAGCCAATAAATTGTTTTTAATGATTTCACTAGCTTTTATAGTCCTTTCCTCTTCACCTTCTGGAAGTACTATTCTTTTCTTATGTGCTTGTGCCATTTTATGCATTCTCTCTATAAATGTCATTATTTTCTCCTCTCATTTTTTATCACTTTATATGTATTAATAATATCTCTATTTTAGATTTCAATAACTAATCTCTAATTAGCTCAAACGCATGTTTCAGATGGCTTTTTTTTAACTCAAGATCATCATCTTTTAAATTCTACACAATAGTATCTGGACTTTTTCCTAATAATGCATCAAAAATATTTTAAGAGGTTTATTTATAATAAATATTAATGCACACGTTAACAATTTATATTATACATTATATATTATACATTTACAATAAGTTTAACATTAGCTCCATAAAATTAATTTCCAATAAAATCTTTGATTTTTTTACCAGTAACTTACCTCTAACGTTTATAGGCATAACAAGGTTTTACCATATACTGTGGAACTATAATTTCTACTTTCTTGCCGACTTAAAGATATACATAATATCCGCAATTATAAAAAATATAAATTATGATCAAGTTATAAATTTAATAAAATTGTTAACGTAAACAATAAAAAACAAAGAATAATATCAAAAAAAACCAATAAACTACAAGTTTGACATATCCCCATTGTTTACGATCACGACATAAATATATAGTTAATTATATTATAATTTACTAGAGTTCGATAAAATCAAAAATCAGATCTTAATTGAGCCACGAACACCCCTGGATCCATAGTAAGATTCAGCACCATTATGATACACAAAGACATTGCCGTAGCGGAAATCACCAAATATTGCACCACCAAGTTTTCTAATCTCCGAAGGTGTTTTCAACCAGCTAGATGTTTTCATATCGAAATTTCCAAGCTTCTGCAGTTCTCGATATTGTTCTTCAGTTAGAAGTTCAATGTCCATGGCAGTTGCCATATCTATAGCGCTGTTTTTCGGTTTATGTTCTTTCCTTGACTCCAACGATTCGCGGTCATAACATAAACTCCTGCGACCTTTAGGACTCTCTGCTGAACAATCATAAAAAATATATTCGCACGTCTTATTATCATGACCAACAACATCTGGTTCACCGCTAGTTCTTTCCATTTCGTTGAGTGACCACAGTTTTTCAGTATTAGCTTTAAGCTTTGCTTCTACTTTAGCCCATTCAATGCCTTTATGGCGGTTCATGTTTTTCTCAAAGCGGTATTTCAATGCTCCGAGTAGTTCTTCACATTGTTCTGGTGACAACTTCCTTTTTTCATGTTCCATAATAAAACCTCCTCTAGTATACCCAGTATTTACTTTTACATAATATACTTCTTAATTGAATTTTTTACTATGACGAGTTTTAATTTCACTACTTGAAGTATAAAAGTCACGATTTTTATTACCTAAGCCCTTTTATATTTAGATTATACCACTAAACTTATACTAGATTCTGAATCAATTTAAATATTGAACTAAAAAGTGCTAGATCTATTCATAAGATTTTATAATTCTTATTATTAATGAAACCTAAGAGAAAAGGAACCGTTATCTAAAATATCGGTCCCTTTACATTAGCGTTCTATTATCCTACTTTTACAACAGTTACTGTTGTGTTTATGAACCCCATAATTTGAGAGCTTGTACTTATTAAAGTTAAGGATGAGTTTCTAGTAGTTACTGGAACAAGAACTGTCTTAGCTAAATTTAATTTTTGATTTTCCACGATATCAGGTGTTAACACCTGAACTCTAGTTTCTGAACCAGCTAAGAACCTTTGATTGAGGCTTAATCGGATTATCGCTTCGTTGGTTCCATATGGTAGCGTAGTCCATACTGCAGATGCACTATACGTTACTAAATATAGACCTGGTACACAGAAAATTAATTTATCTCCGTCTAGTTGTATACTCCTACCTATTTTTGTTCTATTAACTATTGAACCTAATAATATTGGACTATTTGAAACTATATTTTGTAGAACTGGATATGAGGTTTCTATTGTAGCTATTGATCTATCAGGTCTTACATTGCATTGATTAGCATAACCTAAAAATTCATCAGCGTTTGTAGTAATCATTTATTTTAACACTCCTTAAATTTAGAAGATTTGTGAATCACTATAATGTATGCCACATTGCTAATATTGTTACATACTTAGTAATCAACAAAAAATAGAGCTTATTTTAATAAGCATTATAAATATGTCTTATATAAATAAGCTCATAAGCAAGTAGTAAATCTTATGCTATTCTCTACTTCTTTGTATTTTTCTTGCTTTTCTGCAATCAGGGCACCTTTTAGGCTCATTTTCAAATCCTTTTTCTTTATAGAATCCTTGTTCACCTTCGGTAAATATGAATTCTTTACCACAATTATTACAAACTAAAGTCTTATCTGCCATTATAAAATTGCCTCCAATTTAATTATGTTAACACTATTACATATTATGTAGTATGACAACACTTTGTACCAGAGACAACCTCAAAATCAATTAATATTTCACTTGTTTTATTTATCATTTCTTTTTCTAGAAATCCACATAATCTACATTATGAATACATATTAAAATCAATAAAAAATGGAAAACATGTTTTTTGCGAAAAAGCAATTACAGTAAATGCAAAACAGTTAGATGAAGTGGTTGCTATTGCTAAAGAAAAAGAATTAGTTATTGTAGAAGGCATGACTATGTTCCATATGCCCTTATATAAAAAATTAAGAGAAATTGTTAAATCAGGAGTTATTGGTAAAGTGAAAATGGTGCAGGTAAATTTCGGAAGCTGTAAGGAGTATGATGTAACCAATCGTTTTTTTAGTAAGGAATTAGCAGGCGGAGCATTATTAGATATTGGTGTTTATGCAACCTCATTTGCAAGATTTTTTATGGAGAGTAAACCAAATGTAATTCTTACTACAGCAAAATATTTTGAAACAGGAGTAGATGAACAATCTGGTATCATTATGAAAAATGATTGCGATCAAATGGCAGTTATGGCTTTAACTATGAGAGCAAAACAACCAAAACGAGGTGTAGTTTCAGGTGAATTAGGATATATCGAAGTTAACAATTATCCGAGGGCTGATAAAGCTACTATCTTTTATTCAGAAGATGGTAGAACAGAAGAACTTAGTTTAGGCGAAACAGCAAAAGCTCTGAACTATGAAGTAAAAGATATGCAAGAATATATTACAAATAATACTGGTGATGATCAACTTGCGTTAACCGTTGATGTTACACACTTATTAAGTGAAATAAGAAATCAATGGGGCCTCGTATACCCATTCGAATAAATTTCTATTCATTTTTATAAGATGCTATTAATGTTTTACCCATTACCTATTATTCTTCTTTCATTAAAAATTTTAATGAATTTCTATATTTACTACTGAAGCCCTAATGTATTACCGTATAAAATTAGTAGTAGATTGAGGTTCTTACTTTGGTAATACAATTTCTGCTTCTTTTCCAGCGTGTATACATTTCAAAAGCCAAGCCATATTTTTGACCAGTGTTCTCATTGTTTGCATTCCTTCAAGATCTTGTTTTACCTCCTCAGGAGTATTTCCATGAAACATATTCCAATACTGAGATGATACGAAAGGCATATTTGATTTGGTAATATATTTATTTAACTGTTCCAAAGCTGCGGTTGAACCACCCCTGCGACAACTTACAATTGCGGCACCAGGCTTATATTGAAAACCAGCTTCAGCAAAGAAAAATCTATCTAGAAAGGATGTTATTTGGCCAGATGCACCTGCATAATGTACAGGGGATCCAAAAACAAAACCATCTACTTCCTTTGCTTTTTCTAAAGCAAAGTTATCAGTATCGTCATGAAATACGCACATACCATTAGCATTAGAAAAACTAACAGTATGAGAACAACCATCACAATCCATACAACCTCGAATAGGTTTTGTTCCAATGTGAAAAATTTCAGTTACAATACCTTCATTTTCTAATTCTTTTGCCACTTCATTTAATGCTGTATATGTAGATCCTTTTTAATGTGGACTTCCATTTACTAATAATACTTTCATAGTTTGCTCCTTCCATCTTAAACTTAATATTTTCTTGAAATACTATTATTTTAAAATAACGCACCTGCATTTAATGCAAGTGCGTTACCGTTAATCGACTAAATTATTAAAGACACATTCTAAATATATTTTCAATATCTTTCTGATTCAATGGTTTAAATGCTGCAAGCACTCCACCCATACATGCTTTCTTTGCCATCACTTCAAAATTTGATTCATCGATACCTATTTGCGTAAATGTCATCTTTAAACCCAATTTAGTAAATAAAAAATCTTTTACAAGTTCAATGCTCTTTTTCGCAACCTCCATAGGTTCCATTCTATTATCAATTCCAAATACATTGGTACCAAACTGATAGAATTTTGAGACTGTTGTTTCATCTAATGTGTACTCCATCCAATGTGGTGTTAAAATAGCAAGACCTAAGCCATGTGTAATATCATAAATTGCAGATAGCTCATGTTCCATTGGATGGCAGCTCCATGCCTGGCGTTTTCCACCATTGATGTATCCGTTGATTGCCCAAGATGATGTCCACATCAGATTGGCACGTGCCTCATAATTATCTGGCTCTACTAATGCAATCGGTGCATATTTAATAACAGTTTTCATGAGACCTTCCATCACACAATCTAACATATATAAATCTTGATCCATATTAAAATAAACTTCCATAATATGATTTAACATATCTGCTGCACCAGAAGCAGTCTGAAACTTACTTACTGTGTAAGTATTGGAAGGATCAAGAAAAGAAACTTTGGGTTGCATTGGTGGAAAAATCATACCAATCTTGTCCTTTGTATCAGGATTACTAATAACACCGCCTGCATCCATCTCAGAACCTGTAGCTGCAAGTGTTAACACAGTAATAACAGGAAGACACTTTTCTACCAGTGTCTTGCCTAGTAAAATATCCCAAGCATCTCCATCATAATAAGTCGCTGCTCCAATATATTTAGTGCAGTCTATAACGGAACCACCACCAGCTGCTAAAAGCACATCTATGCCTTCTTTCTTACAAATGTCTGCACCAGCATTTACTGAGCTAACACGTGGATTAGGGTCAATACCATTTAACTCAAAAAGCTCTAAACCAGCATTCTTGATTTCTGCTACAATTTTGTCATAAAGACCGTTTTTCTTAATTGAACCTCCGCCATATGTTAGAAGTACTTTTTTGCCATATTTACTTAATTCTTCTCCAAGATGTTCTAATAGATTTTCACCAAAATAGACTTTTGTTGGAATATTATATATAAAATTATTCATCACAATTCTCCTTTTTAATTTTATTTTATTTATTTTAGCTTTCCGTAAACGTCATCTGTAACTGCTTCTAACCATTCATTAGAGGCACCTTGTGCAGGTACTTCCACTGCCAAATGTGAAAAAGTACTGTCTTTTGCTGCTCCATGCCAATGCTTTACTTCAGCCGGGAGATTAACAACATCGCCTCGATGTAATTCCTGTACTTCTTTTCCCCACTGCTGATACCATCCTATTCCCTATGTTACGAGAAGAATCTGCCACCTTTATGATGAATATGCCAATTATTACGGCATGCTGGTTCAAATGTTACATTTCCAATTGGTACACCAGTAGTCGTAAGCATATTTAGATATGCTTGTCCAATTAAATATTTAGAAAACTTCTCTGGAAGCGGCTCTCATTTTGAAAAAATTGTATTATTATTTAATTCCTTATTATTAATCATATTATATAATCCACTTTTACAATAAAATTTACTACATAATCATTGTACTACCTAAAGTTAACTTCAAGTCAAGTTATAATTTTAGATTTTATTTTTCCATCTTAGTAGCTGCATTATTTACACAGCTAATTGCATTCAGACTTCTTGGATAACCTATGAACGGTAAACACTGTGAAATAATCTTAATTAAGAACTTAATACGATTATATCTGCTGCAACGAGCTTTTCAAGTATTTCTGTCATATCATCTTTCTGAATACAGACACCAGCATTTCGACAAGCATAACAAGCTGTACAAGGACTAAGCTTTTTCTTACCAATGTTAATTTTCTCGGTCTGTGTACAGCCTCTTTTGCTCCTTCTATAAACTGGTCGCATAATACATAAGAATTACCACCTATACGTGGACTTCCACTAATCACTAATACTTTCATATGAATTCTCCTTTAATTTTAAAAATTTATTTTATTTTTTATATGTTTTAAAATAGTATCTGTTTGCTTATACACTTAGTATTCTTTTTCTGTTATTCTTTTGTTGACAGGATACTATTTATTCTTCCGGTTTTAATGGACCATAGAACAATGAGGCAGTTGCACCACCATCAATCAGGAAGTTGGCACCTGTGATAAAGGCACCCTTATCGCTCATTAACAATTCTGCCACATTGGCTACTTCATCTGGTGTACCAGGTCTTCCGACAGTGCATTTTGCAAACATATTCTTATAGAAATCCCCTCTTGGTCCATTCAATTCATCAATAGCAAGAGGTGTTACAATAATTCCAGGAGAGATAGAATTTACTCTTGCCCCCTTTACACCCCATTTTACAGATTCAGACATAACACGTTTCTCATTACAGCGCTTTGCCATCTGATATGCATGAAGGGTATCCTTAATATTTTCAGGCTGAAGAACTTCAAGCTTTAACAATTCCTCTGTAGGAGTTGTCGCAAGCTGCATATCTACTTCTGCTGAAAGTGCACGCATTCTGTGACCGGATTGACTAGAAATTGTGACACCAATACCACCTGCTTTGATTACCTTTCCAGCTTCATTAAATGGATTATATTGATTTTTTACTACCATTTTACTTCCATCTCCCGTATTCCAGTTAAACTGCTTCCATTTTCCAAAAAACATTTTGCTACTTCTAAAATTTAACTACTAGAGCGGTAATTAATTGGAAGTGACAGTTCTTTTACATCATATTTATTCTTTAATGTGTAAAACACACTTGCTGTACTTCCAGGCCAACTATAAATAACCTGATTTGGATCACCTACAGCAAATAATTTAGTGTTGACACTTTTTAATTTATTTGGGAATATACATAACAGAGCAAGAATAATTTATGAAGTAATAGAGGCAATAAGAAAAAGAGTTGGTAGTTCTTATCCAATTATGATAAAAATCAATTTTGATGACTTTATGGATAAAAATCAAGGCCTTACCAAAGAGGAATCTATAGAAGTTTTCAAGAAAATTGATAAACTAGGAATAGATATGATTGAACCTAGTGCAGTTAACCTATCTTCTGGAGAAGGAAAAGTTCCTTTTTCAAAAGGAATTAATACAGTAGATAAACAATCATATTTTAAAGAAGCTGTAATGAATATCGCAAGTGTTGTAAATGCCAAGGTAATCCTAGTTGGAGGAAATAAAAATATGGATGTAATGAATGAAATTTTAAATACTACCCAAATTCAATATTTCTCATTGTCTAGAACCTTACTTTGTGAGCCAGATCTAATTAATAAATGGGAGGATAACAAAGATTATAAACCAAAATGTATTTCTTGTAATAAATGCTGGGAAGAAATACCAAATTCTTGCGTTTTTAATAGAACAACGTAGTTATCATCTTAAAATCATTATTTCTGATATCTTAAAATCTTTATTCTAAATAGGAAATATTACTTATTGAATTTTTTAATAAATCCATTAGATAATACTCTTCTTCGAGTCCTGAAGTATTTATAAACTGGTTATCATTTTGCATTTGTATAGGAAGAGTTTGTGCCAAAGTATTGGTTAATTCTAGTTCTTATTCAACAAATTCTCGATTTTCTTGTAAAACACATATATACCCAACAGTAATACTATTAATACGAATACCACAGAAAATAAGACTTTTATCAGAAAAGTGAAAAAATGATGTACTTGAACTATAAATATTATCTATACATTTATCTTTTTTCATAATATTAACAGTATCAATTAACAGATAAGTCTGCTCATTATAAGTTTCAATACTAAATGTATTAGTATTATTTAGAGTGGAACCACCAATAATATGATAACTAGTATCTAAAATAAAAATTGGGTTATTTAAATAGTTTTCACATAAATTTATAGTCTTATTAATATCATTAAATGCAGATAAACTATTATATATATTAAGTTTTTTGAGGACAGTTTATATTTTATAAACATAAATCTACAAATTAATCTATAAATTTCTTCTATATTATTTTTAGTCTCAATCTGACCAAAAATTGCCTCCTCTTGCGTATTAGAAAAATTTCTAAAATCATACTATTAAAGTGTAGTATTTTCCTGATTTTTTCTGATGAATGGTTCATTAATTTATGTTAATATTATAAAGGTTCATTAGTTAGTGTAACAAAAAAAACATGCATTAACAATATATACGATATATAAAGAAGAGATTTTATTATGACTTTTAAAATAATGGGTGTTACAGCTTGTAGCACCTACATATGATTTAATGCCAACTACAACATTTTTAAAGTTTATGCATAGAAATTTAAGTTATGAATCAGCATTTTTATAATCCATTGGTGAAATTGAGCATAAAGATAGAGTTGGTGCTTTAATTGCTGTTGG
>ERZ1463037.158-NODE-159-length-10670-cov-13.681865_pt1 | contig 10670 bp, 9 predicted proteins | sample MGYA00564484_ERZ1463037 | MGnify/ENA primary metagenome ERZ1463037 (study PRJEB39244, sample SAMEA3635151) | Helicobacter pylori | study: EMG produced TPA metagenomics assembly of PRJEB11511 data set (Assembly of a 5300-year-old Helicobacter pylori... | reverse complement strand
AAATTTTAGATAGATATTTCACTAAAATCTTTTAGAGTTTCGCAATCAGCTATATATTATTATTCAAAACAATTACTAATTTGTGACTATTGACTGAGAATCCCCCTAGACATAAGTCCATTATAATCATTGTCTTTACTTAATTTGTACTCACAAAATGCTATAATTACATCTTTTGTTTCTATATTCTTTTTATTAATATGAACATTAATATACTCTGGTTTAAATCCCACAAGCCTACCACTAGTTCCATTTAGTACAGTATAAGGAATTAAGTATGTATTGTTTTTTTCTAGTGAAATTTCACTTAAAATATTCCGTTCAACAATCAATACAGGTAGATTTGAAGCAGGCTCACGAAGTTCATTTCCAGTATCTAAAAATGCCTTGATAGTTTTTATATAATTCTTATTAACTATATCTACTGTGTATATAAGAGTAGATATTTTTTTCCTATCTTCTATAAAAATTATCGCCCTATATATAACTATATAAATGATCATTACTGAAAGTAGTAACTTTTCATAAGGAAAATTTATTATAACTACATCAAATGACATATCTTTTTTACTATTCATTTGAATAAAAAAACACATTCCAGCTAAAAGAATTGAATATAATAAAAAGATTAATGAAGCCTTAATATTGAATAAAAATCTTTTGTCACGAAATACAATAAATATCATAACATTTACTATTAATATTTTAAAAGGTAAAATTGTAAGCCACTTAAGACTAGGGTACAATATTGTTATAACATAAAAGCTACCTACTAGACTTGAAATACACAGCCACTTAAGTTTTACTCTTTTTCTTAATGTTTGAACAGTAACATGCAATATGAATAGATTAACTATAAAATTTACTAGTATAAGAACATCTACATATACTACCATTCTCTCTTCCTCCTTTAAGATTATTATATAACTAATGTCATTAAAATTTTGTCATTTTTTACCACATAGAATTATTTTTATTCTTTCATAAAACGCCACTTATTTCCATATTATTGTAAATCGTTTTGATATAAAATAGATGTTTTCTCTATAATGTATGTATATTAAGTAACATACTTAATAACACTCACATTATGACCTATAAGCAATATAATTGCCTAAACGCAAATAAAGTGCCCAAAGGGCACTTTATAATTTTATTTATTTGTTTCATACTTATGTTGTTATTTATTTGTTTTGTCTTCTTAAAAAAGCTGGAATTTCTAAATCAGAATCCTCATAATCTTTAGTGTATGCAGCTTCTTCTTTAGGTTTAACTGTCTCTTTTGCTTTAGGCTTTATTGCTTGCTTATTTGGTTTTGCCACGTTATCGCTTTCAAAACCGGTTGCGATAACTGTTATTCTTATTTCATCTTTTAACTCTTCATCTATGACTGCTCCAAAAATAATATTAGCATCTGGGTCAGCTGCACCTTGTACAATCTCTGCAGCTTCATTTATTTCAAGTAATCCTAGATCCATTCCACCAGTAATATTTAAAAGCACACCTGTAGCCCCAACTATAGAAGTTTCAAGTAACGGGCTTGATATAGCTTGTTTTGCTGCTTCTTGAGCTCTATTATCACCAGAGGCTCTACCAACTCCCATATGTGCAAGACCTTTTGCAAGCATAATTGTCCTCACATCTGCAAAATCTAGATTTACAAGACCTGGTATTGTAATTAAATCAGATATGCCTTGTATACCTTGTCTTAAAACATCATCTGCCATTTTGAAAGAATCCATCAACGTAGTTTTCTTATCAACCATAGTTAATAACCTTTCATTTGGTATTGTTACTAAAGTATCTACAACTTCCTTAAGAGTCTTTATTCCTATTTCAGCATTTATCATTCTTTTTCTGCCTTCAAAAGGGAATGGTTTTGTGACAACTCCTACAGTAAGTATTCCCATTGATTTAGCAATTTCTGCAACCACTGGTGCAGCTCCAGTACCAGTACCACCACCCATTCCTGCAGTAATAAACACCATATCTGCACCCTTTATTGCTTGAGATATTTCTTCTTTACTTTCTTCAGCTGCTTTCATACCAATTTCTGGATTAGCACCCGCCCCTAGTCCTTTAGTAAGTTTATCACCAATTTGAATTTTTTGAACAGCATGAGAAAGAATTAAAGCTTGTTTATCTGTATTAATAGCTATAAACTCTACATTCTTAAGCCCTTCCATAATCATCCTGTTTATAGCATTGTTTCCTCCACCTCCACACCCAATTACTTTTATCTGAGCAAACTCTTGAACATCAACATCAAAATCTAACACAACAATACCTCCTTTTTAGAAAAAATCCGCAAAAAAAACTTTAACTTTTGCTGCAAATTTATTTTTCCCTTTTGTATTTTGGCTTTTTGACCATTTGTTATCGTACGATTGTTCATCTGATTCTTCAAATGAGCTAGTATTATTTTTAAGATTATTAGCAGCTTGAAGCACTATTCCTACTGCTGTAACATATATTGGGCTAGCTGCACCTACATATTCAGGTGAGCCCACTCTCACTGATTTTCCAAGTATATCTTTACTTAAATCATTCATACCTCTAAACAAAGATATACCGCCACCAACTATTACAACACCTGCAATTTCCTTGTAAAATCCACTATTTAATAAATTTCTTTTAATTAGATGTAATAATTCTTCCACCCTAGCACTAATTATATCAACTAATAAACTATTATCAATTTCCATTACATTGTTATAAGAATCTTTAACTCTAATTTTTTGAGCATCAATTTCTGTACCCTTAATAAGACTACCATATTTAAGTTTTAATCTTTCACCTTCGCTAAAAGGAACTTTAAGGCAAACTGATATATCATTAGTTATATTATCTCCACCCAATTGAACAATAGAGGTATATTTTAGTTTTCCACTCTTATAAATTGATATATCAATAGTCTGAGCTCCAACATCAACAAGTGCTATTCCCATATCTTTCTCTTCTTTTCTAAGTACAGCTTCAGATATTGCTGACGGTCCAAGCACTATCCCATTTACCTTAACTCCAGCTCTTTTAACACTTTTCAATAAATTACTAACTACAGTAGATTGTGCCATGACAACTTGTCCTTCAACTTCAAGCCTTATTCCACTCATTCCTCTAGGATCTTTAATATTGTCATATCCATCAACAATATATTGTTCAGGCTCAACACCCACTATTTCTTTATCGGCCGGAACTGGAATAAGTTTAGCTGCTTCTATTACCCTATCTACATCATTTTGTTTAATTTCCCTGTCTTCAGAAGATATTGCAATCATGCCAGTATTTCTAACTAATTCACAAATTCCTCCAGGCAGTGATATGTATCCTTCATTAATTTGTGTATCTGTCATACGTTCTAATTGCATAACACATTGTTTAATAGCTTCAGCTGTACTATCTATATCTATTACAACTGATTTATTTAAACCACTACATACAACTGATGTAATGCCTATAATCTGAAGTTTTCCATTACTACTAATTCTACCAACTGCACCGCATATTTTTGATGACCCTAAATCAATTCCTACAATCTGTTCATTCATTAAGTTTATCCCCCCTTATAAGAGAAACCTCAAGTGTATATATTCAACAAAAAAATAAATTCTCCTCTTATTTTTATCTTTTTTTTTCAAAATTTATAATAAGTTTATAATAAATTTATAATAAATTTAAATATAATTGATTTTTTTAATTTAATCACATATATATACATTTATAAACTATATTAAAATAATAGTATTAAAAAGATAATTTATTTTCATATGCTAAGTATAATAGCAATATCTAGAAAATGCAATATTATATTCTATATGAATATTCATAAATTAATGTTTTTTATGATTTTACAAATATAACTTCAAACTAAACTAGAACAAACTAAAAGCTGCTATTTTTCATTGCATTTAGTTTATTTAAAAATTATTAATTAAAGTGCTAACATTCTTACCATCATTTCATTGTCAACAGAGTAAGTTATTGCGTCATCTTTAGATATAACTGATCTTTTATATAAATCTGAAATTGACATATCCATAGTTTTCATACCATATTTACCGCCAGTTTGAACACAAGACTGTAATTGATGCGTTTTACCCTCACGAATAAGATTTTGAATTGCAGGGGTTGAAATCATTATTTCAAGAGCGGCAACCCTTCCTTTTTCATTAATCTTAGGTATTAATTGCTGTGAAATTATTCCCTGCATCACTGCAGCTAATTGAACCTTAATTTGTTGTTGCTGATATGGAGGAAATACATCCACTATCCTATCTACAGTTTTTGCTGCCCCTATAGTATGTAGTGTAGAGAAAACCAAATGTCCAGTTTCAGCAGCAGTAATTGCTATAGAAATTGTTTCAAGGTCTCTCATTTCACCTACTAGTATAACATCTGGATCTTCTCTAAGGATTGCTCTTAATGCATTTTGATAATTTCTACTGTCTTTACCAATTTCTCTTTGATTTATAATTGACTTATTGTGTTTGTGTAAATACTCAATAGGATCCTCAAGTGTAATAATATTACATGCTCTAGTTGAGTTAATTTCATTAACCATAGCTGCAAGAGTTGTACTTTTACCACTTCCTGTGGGCCCAGTCACTAAGACTAACCCCCTTTGTTTTGTTGTAAGTGCGCGTACAACCTCAGGGAGTTCAAGTTGTTTAAGTGTAGGTATCTTTAACGCAACTACTCTAATAGCTATAGTATCGCTTCCTCTTTGCTTATAAACATTAACTCTAAATCTTCCAAGTCCTCCAATAGAGTAAGACGTATCGATTTCACCATTATTATAGTATTCTTCATATGAATCATCTAATATTTCTCTTGCATATTTTTCGGTATCTATAGGGGTTAATTTATCCTCCCCCACTTGTATTAGATTACCATTAACTCTAATAACAGGCACCGAGCCGACCGTTAGGTGTAAATCTGATGCATTTTGTTGTATTGTCCATTGTAATAACTCGCTAAGAGGTTTCATCTTTTGTCCTCCTGTTCTTTTAATTAAGTTGTTAATATTAATATTTCAAAATTACATTTAATTTTCAATTTAGGTTATTTAATATTTTTATTTTGTTTAACATTAAACATCATATAATTATACCATAGTTGTTACAATTTGTTAGAACTATATACCATTTTTTTTTGTACTGTTTAATTCTTTATTAAGTTTCTTCAATGCTCTTTTCTCAATTCTTGATACATATGATCTAGAAATTCCAAGTATTAGAGCAATTTCTCTTTGAGTTCTAGGGCTACCATCAAGTAATCCATAACGCATCTGAATTATTATTTTCTCTCTATCCATTAAAGCTACGTTTATCTTGTTATACAATTTTTTAATTTGTATTTTACTTTCTACTATATCAATTATAGAATCTTCATCACTACTAAGTACATCCATAAGGGATATTTCATTTCCCTCTTTATCTGTGCCAATAGGATCTTGCAAATACACTTCACCCTTTGTTTTCTTATTATTGCGAATAAGCATAAGTATTTCGTTTTCTATGCACCTTGCAGCATAGGTAGCAAGCCTTGTTCCCTTGCTTGTATCAAAAGAGTCAATAGCTTTAATAAGTCCTACAGTTCCAATAGATATAAGGTCATCTACATCTTTTCCTGGATAGGAATATTTTTTTACTATGTGTGCTACTAGTCTTAAATTTCGTTCAACGAGTATTCCTTTAGCTAGTAAGTCGCCTCCCTCAAGCTTTTTTAAATAGGATTTCTCTTCTTCTTCACTTAATGGTTGAGGGAATGAACTACTCCCAGTTATATAAGCAGTCAAGAACGTAACATTTCCGATCATATCTAATAAACAATTCATGAAAAACACAGATGTTCCTCCTAATAGAGCTTATTAATATAATATGAATTATTCTTTTAAAAGTGCATGGACTTAGAAATTTATTTAACATTAATAAATAATTTTTACTTTATATTTTTAAGTGAATTAACCACTTCTTTAAATATTGGAGCTGCTGTACCCCCACCTTCTTCATCAGCTATACCAGCTATATTCATCTTAATATCATTTACATATACAACCATGGAATAATTTTTCCCATTTATATTGAAAAAGCCTACAAACCAACCATCAGACTTCTTTCCATTTGCATAAGTAGTAGTACCTGTTTTTCCGCCTATAGCCATGCCTTCAATATATGCCGCATCCCCAGTTCCCTTGTTTACAACAGCAATCATATGACGTTTCACCGCTTCTGCCGTTTCTCTTTTTAATACAGTGGTAGTTTTAGGCACAGTTTTCTCTAAAATTTCATTTTTGTCATTTACGTATGAGTCTATTATATTTGGTTTAACATATACTCCATCATTTATGATAGTATTAGGAATGCTAAGCGCCTCTAACGGTGTTATTGTGACGTTTTGGCCAATAGCAGTTTGGCTTGTTTGCGCATATGTAGGATTTGATATATCCTCCTGGAAACTACCGATGTCTTCTTGCTGAAGATTCAATACTTTACTTAACATTCCTTGTTTCTGTGCATAATTATATATATTTTTAACTCCCACCTGCCAACCTATTTGAGCAAAAATATTATTTGAAGATTTTGTTAAAGCCTGCGCTACAGTAAATATGTTTCCTTTAAAAGGCTCGTTTGGAAATATATTTGGTTTTAATGTAAATTCTTGATTGTCATTTATTTTATTCATATCTATACCAGCTTCATCAACAATGACTTTGAAAATTGATCCTGGTAATGCTCCATTAGTACTTGGATATCCTAAATTAACATTATATTCATTATCATCCTTTTGCGCCATAGCCCTTATCTTCCCACTGCTGCTCTCCATAAGTACAACACCAATTTTATTGTATTTTTCTTTTTTAAGAATATCCTCAACTTTACCTTGAATTTGTTTATCTATTGTAAGTCTTACATTTATATTGTTTTTAGGTTTAATTGTGGTACCAGCACTTATTTCACCGTTAACTCCTTTAGAAAGCCTAATTTTTGTATATTCATTTTCTTTAGTTTTATCATATATTTGCATTTCCAATGAATCAGCACCTTTTGATACAGTTTTACTAACTACCTTTTTAGTTTCTGAGTTAACAGTTACTTTATTGTAAGTTGTACTTGTCAATACATTCTCTATTTTCCAATACCCATCATTTACAACATCAGTAGAACAATAAATATAAAACCCTTTTACCTTTTTAATATCTTTTAGCTTTTCATATGTAACTTCATCAATTTCATATCTTAATTTTTCGCCGTTACCAGTTCCTTTGATTTTTTCTAAATCATCTGTTTTATTATAATTTCGAAGTGTAATAGTTAATGTTTCTAAATCATATTTACTAGTGTATTCATTAAATCTAAGATAATCTACTGGATCAATAATTGCATAAAAGTGTTTTTTATAAGTTAAAAGGTCGGCTCCATTACAATCAAGTAACTTATATTGTGGTCCATATTTTTCATCTATAGTGTATTGTGCATCAGCCATTGTTTTTAATGACTTTGAGTTAAAATACATATAACTTGATGCCCTCCAAATTAACGAACAAAATAATAGTATAAATAAGACCATTACTATCCAATTTCTTTTCCTGATTTCACTCTTTTCATTCAAGTAACCAAAAATATTGTTTTTATTAGACATAAAAACACCTCCCCTAGACTAATTCTAGCCTAGAATGAGATGTTTTATACTTTTCATATATCATTTTTGACGTCTTTGTAGTATCTGGCTTATATTTGCAGTAAGCATATCAATAGCTACCTTGTTATGACCGCCTTCTGGTATTATAATATCTGCATATCTTTTGGTAGGTTCGATAAATTGTTCATGCATAGGTTTAACTACTGTTAGATATTGTTTTATTACAGACTCCATTGTTCTTCCTCTTTCTTTGATATCCCTTGTAAGTCTTCTTATAAACCTTACATCTGCATCAGTATCTACATATAATTTAATATCTAACATATCACAAAGACGTTTATTATCCAATATAAGTATTCCTTCAAATATAATTATATCCCTAGGCTTTACCGGAATTGTTTCTTTTGTTCTATTAAATATTTTAAAATCATATACAGGCTTTTGAATAACTTTACCTTTTAATAGAAGATTAAAATGTTCTACTAAAAGTTCTGTATCAAATGCATCAGGATGATCATAGTTTGTTTTTATTCTATCTTCAAGAGAAAGTTCACTTTGATCTTTATAATAGGAATCTTGCTCAATCATAGCAATACACGATTCATCAAACTGCTTATATATCTCTCTAGCTATAGTACTCTTTCCGGAACCTGTTCCGCCAGTTATCCCAATTAGTATAGGACGATTCATTACTTCTTCTCCTTTTCCTTAATAAGAATATCATTCGCGCGTAATTTTTCTTTAACATTTACAGTAAATAACATCTGAGCACTTGGAGCAGCTGGTATGCTTTCTCCCTTAGAATTCTTCATATCATTAAGCTTAATTAAAATATTATCTCCTACAGGTCTTAATACTTCAACGGTATCGCAAAGATACGTTTTGTTCCTTTGCTCAATTGTTGCAATATTGCTTTTTTCATCATATTTCCTTACGACTCCAACTATATCGTAATTTCTTATGTATGATGAAGATTCATATATCTGTTTGTGTGGATCTCCAAAATAAAAGCCAGTATAAAATTGCCTGTGGCTAGGTTTTAAGAGATTATCCAACCATTTTTTTTCGAATTTATAATTTAATGCGTCTGCTACGTATGCATCCACAGCTTCCCTATAAGACTTACATACAGAAGCAACATAATATGAGCTTTTCATTCTTCCCTCTATTTTGAAGGACATTACCCCTGATTGCATAAGTTCCGGTATGTGTTCTATCATACATAAATCTTTTGAATTCATTATGTAACTACCTTTATCATCTTCAATTATAGGAAAGTATTCCCCGTTCCTCTTTTCTTCCATTAAGAAATATTTATATCTACAAGGTTGAGCACATTGACCGCGATTTGCATCTCTACCTGTCATATAATTTGACATAAGACATCTTCCAGAGTAGGACATACACATAGATCCATGAACAAAAGCTTCAAGTTCACAAGTTTCAGGTAACTTTGCTCTTATTTCTTTAATTTCTTTTAGAGATAATTCTCTTGCAAGTACAATTCTTTTAACCCCTTGTTTATGCCAGAAAATAGCAGATTTATAGTTTACATTATTAGCTTGAGTACTTAAATGTATTTCTAAATTTGGTACAACTTCTCTGGCTGTCATAATAATACCTGGATCAGAAACAATAATAGCATCTGCTCCTGTTTCATAAATTTCTTTTAAATAGCCCTCTAAACCTTCTAAATCCTCATTATGAGGAAATACATTTAAAGTAACATAGACTTTTTTACCTCTCACGTGTGCAAATTCTATTCCTTCTTTTAAATCTTCATTACTAAAATTATCTGCAAAAGCACGCAAATTCAATTTGCTTCCACCCAAATAAACAGCGTCCGCGCCAAAATTTATAGCTGCTTTCAATTTTTCTAAATTACCTGCTGGTGCAAGTATTTCTGGTTTCATATGTTTCATTCCTCTCTTATGTTACCCATATTCTTTCTTATCGTAACCGATATGCCATCTCCCATTGGGATTACAGAAGTTACAAGCTCATCATTACTAGATACTAGTTCTAAATAACTTTTCATACGTTTTATTATAGTTATCTTTCTATGTGTTGCAAGTTCTTTTGATGCAACCATTCCTCTAAATAATACATTGTCTGCAATAAGAACTCCATCTTTTTTTAACAACCTCAAGCAATTAGGGAGAAAATGATTATAATGTCCTTTACCTGCATCCATAAAAATCATATCATATTCACCTTTGATACTTTCTAAAAGATCTAAACAATCACCCTTTATAATAGTGATTTTATCTTGTAGTCCACATTTCATTATATTATCACTAGCAATTTCTATCATTCTTTGATCTCTTTCAATAGTTGTAATTTCACTTAATCCATCTGATGCTAAATTCATTAAAATAGCAGAATATCCAATAGCTGTTCCAAGTTCTAAAATCTTTTTAGGTCTATTCATCTTTACCATTAACTCTAAAAATTTAGCAGTTTCCTTTTGTACTATAGGAACTCCATTTTTAACAGAAAACTTTTCAAGTTCATCTAAAATGCCACTATTACTTGGTATGAGCTCTCTTAAATATTGCTCCATATAATCATATGTTACCCCACTCATTTATTTTCCTCCAAAATTAATAACACAAGTCAACTAAATTCCTTGCGCATCATCTTATATTAATATGTATATAAAAAACTTTTATATTAAAAAAGAAAACCATATAAATTAATTATGCGGTTTTCTTTTTCTTTAATTAAACTATTTACTTTTTGTTTTATCTACTTCTTTTTGCCTCCACCTGCTCTTCTTCTTTCACCTGAGTCTAATATTGTTTTTCTCATTCTAATGTTTAGAGGAGTAATTTCAACTAGCTCATCTATAGCTATAAATTCTAAGCATTGCTCTAGTGTCATTAATTTTACTGGAACAAGTTTTGGTGATTCATCTGCTCCTGAAGATCTAGTGTTTGTTAATTGTTTCTTTCTACAAACATTTATTTCCATGTCTCCACTTCTTGCACATTCTCCAGCAATCATTCCAGCATATACAGGTACTCCTG
>ERZ1463037.155-NODE-156-length-10741-cov-12.443010_pt1 | contig 10741 bp, 7 predicted proteins | sample MGYA00564484_ERZ1463037 | MGnify/ENA primary metagenome ERZ1463037 (study PRJEB39244, sample SAMEA3635151) | Helicobacter pylori | study: EMG produced TPA metagenomics assembly of PRJEB11511 data set (Assembly of a 5300-year-old Helicobacter pylori... | reverse complement strand
TAAAATTTTAGATAGATATTTCACTAAAATCTTTTAGAGTTTCGCAATCAGCTAAGTAAATTTATATTTTCTTCGAATATAGTATAACCAAAATAATAAGAATTCATGTTTAATAAAAAACTTAATGTATTTTTTACTCTATTATCACTTATGCCCTTAATCTTAAATGAGATTGTAAAAATATTTAAACGTATGTCATCTAAAACTTTAGAACAAGAATAAGTAAATATAGGCTGATGAATTAATTCATCAGCCTATATTTGTTTATTCTTGTTCTGTTTCTATTTCTTTGTCTATTTCTTCTAATTTAGTCTCTTGTTCTATTAATCTAGTACCTTCCGCGTCTTGAACAATCCAACCACTTTTCATAAGTCCACCCAATGCTCTTTTAAAAGCATTCTTACTGGTTTTAAATGTTTTCTTTATATCATCTGGAGAACTTTTATCATTGTATACCATAAAACCACCAGATTTATCTAAGAATTCTATTATTTGACGTTCAACTAAATCTCTTTCCTCGAGTCTTGGTTTTCTTGCTGTTACGTCCATTTTACCATCCTCGTAATATTTCTGTACTCTCACTGTTAGTCTGTCTCCAGGTATTACACTAGCATAATTCTCATTTTTTAAAATAACAGCTCTGTAAATATCATCAATAGCTATCATTAGTGTACCATTAGTTTGGATTCCGTATACTGTACCCTCTACTTCATCATCAATTTCATATGAATCTGTATCATATAAATATTTATCAATAAAAGTAGTAGCTGCAAGTCTTCCAGTCTTATCAAGATATATATAAAAGAGATATTTCTTTCCTGTTTCTAAGCTATAATTTTCCTCTTTAAAAGGAACTAATATATCTCTTTCTAAACCAATTTCAACAAAACTTCCTATTGTAGTCATGTCAACTACCTTAAGATAAGCTAAGTCACCAACCTTTGCAAGTGGCCTTTTTAAAGTTGCAATTAATCTATCACTTGTGTCCCTATAAATAAACGCTTCAACTTCATCGTCAATTTTAAGGGCTCTACCTATTGTACTTTTCATTGGTAATAATACATCATCATCCGTACTATCTGTCTCTGCTCCCAAGTAGTAACCAAAATCTGCCCTTCTAACTACTTTCAAACTATTAATGTCTCCTATTTTTATCATTTAATATCTCCTACCTTTTTTATACTTTTGACCAATCTATATAGTTGTTAAGAATACCTACAAATTCGACTAAATATTTCTCTTCAAGTTTCGTAAATCTTCCTATTTCTTGGCTATCTAAATCTAAAACTCCATAAACTACATCATCTTTTATTATAGGTATAACAATTTCTGAATTAGTCGCCTTATCACAAGCAATATGACCTAAAAAATCATGAACATTTTCTACAACCTGAGGTTTTTTTTGAGTTACAGCCGCTCCACATACGCCTTTACCTACTTCTACTCTATTACAAGCCGGAAGTCCTTGAAACATTCCAAGAATTAATGTATTATCCCTTAGTATGTAAAATCCTGCCCAATTAACCCTATCCATAATTGCTTTTATTATTGCCGTTGCATTACATAAATTTGCCAGGTCATTTTTTTCTGAGCTTAACTGTCCTTCTAAAAGGATAATCATATATTTATATTTCTGCTCATTTGTCATCTTCTCTACTGCATTTAATTTTATCATTCTTCTCGCTCCTTAAATCATCTCCTGGGTAGCTACAATAGCTTCGGAGAAGATACATTAACAACTTCTGAAACGTCATTAAATAAAATTTACTTTGTAATATATTTCATTGAAAGTTCTAAATAATGATATGCATTTTCTTTTATGCTTTGCTTTTCCTGCTCTGTTAGCATTCTAACAACCCTAGCTGGTACTCCCATGCATAAAACACCAGATGGTATTTTCTTACCTTGCGTAACTAAGCTACCAGCTCCAATTATAGTATATTCTCCTATTTGCGCACCATTAAGAATTGTGCTGCCCATTCCTATTAAAGTATAATTTGAAATTGTACAACCATGTATTACAACATTATGCCCTATAGTTACATAATCTCCGATATTAACATCAAAATCATTATCGTTATGTACCGTGCAATTATCCTGAACATTTGTATAAGCGCCTATTGACATAGAATTCATATCACCTCTTAATACAGCACCAAACCATATACTACTACGCTCTCCTATAGATACATTTCCTATAACATCAGCGCTACTAGCAATAAAAGTATTTTTGTGTATACTTGGAATTTGTCCATCGAATTGATGTATCATAATTTCATCCTCACCTCTTCTTAAAATAATAATTGTATATAAAATATTGTGATATAATAAGTATATATTTATTATACTACAATACTTAATAAATAAGCCCGTAATTAGTCATAATTTGAGTTAATTTATTATTTGATTTTTCATAAAATATATTATATAATACCATATGTAGTGACGATTATTTTATAATTACTACATATGGTATTTTATTTGATAACACATAAAATATACCTAAATAATTTAAATAACTACTTAGGTATAATAATTTCAAACATACAGAATTATATTTTACATGATTTAAGATTAATATGCAACTAATAGGAGGTGTCTATACTAGTTTTTTCTTAAGCTAGTATTAATTATGGCGGAGATAAAAAATTTGATTAAAAGAGTTTTCACAAAGGAACTAGAAAAAAATAAAACTATTACTGTTTTTGATTTATTTAATTGGAAAAAGGTAAATGTTTTGCTAAAAGACCATAAAACTAATAAAGTACTTTTAGACATGAAGGATTTGGAATTTCCAGAAAACTACTCACAAAATTCTTGCGATATAATCGCTTCAAAATATTTTCGAAAATCTGGTCTTAATAATAAAAAAGGCTATGAGGATAGTATGAAACTTGTAGCTCATAGACTTGTTAATTTTTGGTGTGAAGCTTTAATGGATGAGACTATTATTAAATCTAAGGAAGAAAGAAGCATTATTTATGATGAATTGGTATATGCATTTTTAAATCAAATGTTTGCTCCAAATTCACCCCAATGGTTTAACACTGGTCTTAACCTATCCTATGGTATTAAAGGTGGATCATTAGATAATTTTTATTATGATGAAAAATCAAAGATGATAGTTAAAAGTGAGGATGCTTATACAAGAACTCAAGCTTCAGCTTGTTTTATTCTATCAATTCAAGATAAATTACTAGGCAAACATTCAATTTCTGAGCAATATGTAACAGAGACCAAATTGTTTAAAGGTGGTTCTGGTACAGGAACTAATTTTTCGAGCATTCGTGGTATTGGAGAAAAATTATCTAGTGGTGGTATTTCCTCTGGTCTCATGAGTTTCTTAAAAGGCCTTGATAGAAATGCAGGTGCAATAAAATCTGGTGGAACTACAAGGCGTGCTGCTAAGATGTTATGCCTTGATATAAATCATCCTGAAATAATGGAATTCATGACTTGGAAAGCTAAAGAAGAAGATAAAGTAAGGGCTTTAACGAAGATGGGTTATGATGGTAGTTTTGAAGGAGAAGCTTACGAAACTGTTTCTGGTCAAAACGGAAACAACTCTATAAGATTCTCTGATGAATTCATGACTAAAGTTGATAATTTATCAAAAGAGCCTAATCAAACCATTACTCTTAAGGGAAGATGTGACCCTGAAGTTGACAGGGAAATAAGCGTAAAAAAATTATGGGATACATTTAATGACGCTGCCTGGAAATGTGCAGACCCAGCTCCTCAGTTTGATGATACCTTTAATGCTTGGCACACTTGTCCTGCTGGAGAGGATGGAGAAGTTGGTGCTAAACATAATAGAATTAATTCAACCAATCCTTGCGGTGAATATGCCTTTCTAGATGATACTTCTTGTAATTTAGCATCTATTAATATTTATAAATTTTATGATGCTTTAACTAAGAAATTTGATGTAGATGGTTATGTTCATTTAATAGGACTTACTCAATTAGTTCTTGAAGCATCCATATATTGGGGACAGTTTCCAACTGAAGACATAGCAAGAAAAAGTTATTTATTTAGAACAACAGGTCTTGGGTTATCAAACCTAGCTTCGTTATTTATGGTTATGGGATATCCATATGACTCAGAAGATGCTAGAAATATCGCATCGTCTCTAACTGGAATAATGACTGCGCAATCTTATTATGTTTCATCATTAATTGCTAAAGAGTTGTCTCCTTTTGAAAAATATGAAATTAATAAGAACTACATGCAGATAGTTATAAGGAATCACGCAAGAGCAGCTGGAGCAATAAATAGTAGCTTTGAGAATCTAAACTATGAACCTATAAAAGTTGACCACGCTGTTTTAAATAAAGACTATTTAGGTGCTATAAGTGAAACATTAAAAAATTGCTGGACAAAAGCATTAAGTAGTGGCGAAAACTATGGTTTTAGAAACGCTCAAGTAACAGTTTTAGCTCCTACTGGAACTATTTCCTTTGCTATGGATTGTGGTGCTACATCTGTAGAACCATATTTCAGTCATTTTATTTATAAAAAATTATCCGGTGGTGGTTTTATGACCATCGTAAATCCTGTAATTAAAGATTCTTTAGAAAACCTTGGGTATTCCGAAAGTGAAACAAATGATATTTTTGATTACATTCTAAGAAAAGAAATGGTTAATGAAAACGGCTTTGAATACGAGAAAATTCTAGATGGTAAAATTGAGGGTGCTCCTCATTTAAAATCTAAGCATTTAGCCATATTTGATACAGCAAATAAATGTGGTAGTGGTAAAAGATATATTTCCTTTATGGGACACGTTCTTATGATGGCAGCAATAACTCCTATGATATCAGGTTCTATATCAAAAACTGTAAACTTACCTAAAAATGCCACTATTGAGGATTTTAAAGAAGTTATATTAACTTCTTGGAAATTAGGCGTAAAAGGTATAGCCTTATATAGAGATGGTTCAAAGGCAAGTCAACCTTTAAACACTACTTTGTCCGAGGATAAAGAACTATTACTTGAGGATTTATCATATGATGCTCTTTTAAAGAAAGCAAGATCATTACAAAAAACTTCAAATCAATCCCACTCAACACGTGAAAAACCAATTGGTATTCGTTATGGAACTACTCATCCTGCTCAAATTGAGGATGTAAAAATTTATACAACGGTAAATAGGCGTTCAAATGGTGAGATTTCTGAAATATATATAACAACGGATAGAGAAGGTACTATTATTACAGGATTATTAAATTCTCTATCAAAAGCAATCTCAGTTATGCTTCAACACCATGTACCTGCAGAAGCTATATCGAAGATGCTTAGAGGTCAAAAATTTGAACCTTATGGTTTTGTACAAAAACATCCTTATATTAAATCAGTTTCTTCTATTTCTGATTTAATTAGCAAAATTATTGATATAGAACTAGGTGACTACAGTAGATGTCAGATTAAACCTGACAATTACGAAAACACAAATATACCTAATAACCCGCTAATCCCCATTGAAAATGAAATTTCAACAACCTTAGAAGAAAATGAAAATATGGTTTCTCCTTCAAATAAAGATGATGGCAAAATTCAAGGTGAAAGATTATACTCTGAAACCTGCTCACTTTGCTCAAGTACTAGACTTGTAAGAAATGGCACTTGTAAAGTTTGCCTTGATTGTGGGACAACAACTGGATGTAGTTAATGGCATGTCCATATTAACTTTGACATTCACTACAAAACGGATATTTGTACGTAAATATTAAAATAAATAAATAAATAAAAAAATCGCTATTTATAATTTAAATAGTGGTTTTTTTTACATACATATAAAGCATCAAATCTACTTCTAATTAAATCTATTTAAACATAATTCATATATGGTATAATATTACCAATCAATAGACAAATTCACAGAATTTATTAATAAATTTAAGGAGGATAGATCTATGAACCCAAATGTTAAAAGTATAAGCATTTACCAACTAAAACCAAATATGATTTTAGCTGAAAATTTAATACTTGATGGAGTAACTTTAGTTGCAAAGGAAATTGCATTAAATAGTTCAGTTATAAAAAAAATAGTAGAATTTTATCCATCGAACACTGTAAGTATTTATACTAGTGAAGCAGATCTCATAGTACCCATTTCACAAAATTCAAGAGAGCAGAGCTTAATTCAAACTGAGAATATATTAAATCGTTTTTCAAATAAGATAGATATATTTTTACATAGCCTACAAAAGGATTCACAGCCAGATTTAACAGAAATTAAAATTATGTCCAAAGAAATTTTAGATAATCTTACCGATTATGGTTCAATTATTAAGAATATAACAAATTCTAAAAATATAGACGAATATCTTACTCACCATTGTGTAAACGTCGCACTTTTAAGCTCTATGCTAGGAACGTGGCTTAATTTACCTAAGAATAAATTAGTACTTTTAACTCATGCAGCTTTCCTTAGTGATATCGGCAAAACTAAAATTAATCCCACTATATTAAATAAACCTTCTAAACTTACAAAGCCAGAATTTGATGAAGTTAAAAAGCATTCATTTTACGCTTACGACCTTATAAAAGATATTCCACTACTCGATAAATCCATAATTTCAGGTGTTCTTATGCATCATGAACGTTTAAATGGATCAGGCTATCCTCTTGGTTTAAAGGAAGATAAAATTACTACTTTTGCAAAAATAATAGCAATTGCAGATACATTTGATGCAATGACATCTGACAGAGTCTATAGCAAAAAGCAAAATCCACTTAAAGTGTTAGAAGTTTTGCAACATGATTGCATTGATCTATTAGATTATAATTATATAACTACATTTGTAAGACATATGTCAAACTATTACACTGGTGAAATGGTAAAACTTAATAATGGTTTTATTGGAAAGATAATTAAAATAGACATAAATAATATATCTAAACCTCTTATATTTGTTGATTCAAATTTTATAGATTTACAAAATGAAAAAAATCTATCTATTATAGATCTTCTACCATAATCATGGACATACAGACGAATTAGAATTAAGATATAAGTATACTAATAATAATTTGTGAGGCGATTTTATGTTAAATTTTGATTATTCAATTCCAACTAAAGTTTTCTTCGGTAAAGGTAAAATTAGTGTTTTACCTAAGCAAATAAAAAAATATGGTACAAAAGTACTCCTTGTGTATGGAGGCGGGAGTATAAAGAAAAATGGTCTTTATGATGATATAGTTAAAGGACTAAATGCAAATTCAATTGACTTTTGGGAACTTTCAGGCGTAGAACCAAATCCAAGAATAACAACTGTAAGAAAAGGCGTGGAAATTTGCAGAAAAAACAAAATTGATCTAGTACTTGCTGCTGGCGGAGGAAGTTCTATCGATTGTTCAAAAGCTATTGCAGCAGCTTACTATTACGAGGGAGATGCATGGGATATAGTTAAAGACCCAAGCAAGATTTCTAAAGTACTTCCAATAGCTACTGTATTAACTCTCGCAGCAACTGGATCTGAAATGGATACTTTTGCAGTTATTACAGATATGGATATCAATGAAAAGTTAGGAACTGGTCATCCTGATATGGTACCAAGATTTTCGATACTAGATCCTACTTATACTTTTTCAGTACCCCAATATCAAACTGCATCAGGAACAGCAGATATAATGAGTCATACTTTCGAAGCATATTTCAGTAGTACAAAAGAGGCTTTTTTACAAGATAGAATGGCTGAAGCAATTCTTAAAACTTGTATAAATTATGGCAAAACAGCAATGGAAGACCCTAAGAATTATGAAGCGAGATCAAATTTAATGTGGGCCTCAAGTCTTGCAATAAATGGTCTATTAAGTTTCGGAAAAGATAGCAACTGGGTTGTTCACCCAATGGAGCATGAGTTAAGTGCTTATTATGATATTACTCACGGAGTAGGTCTTTCAATTTTAACTCCACATTGGATGAAATATATTTTAGATGATAGCACTGTAGACAAATTTGTTGAATTTGGAGTAAATGTATGGGATATTGAAAAAGGACCAGACAAATATGCCATTGCAAATGCTGCAATTGCTAAAACTCGCGAATATTTTGTCTCACTTGGAATTCCTACAAAACTTAGTGAAGTTGGAATAGACGAAAGTAACTTAGAAGAAATGGCAAAAAAATCTGTAAGATACGGAAAGATAGGTAGTTTAAAACCTATAGATCATAATGATGTACTAAACATATTCAAGTCAGCATTATAAATTTATTTATAGATAAAAGGACCATCTAAAAATAGGAAGTAATTTCTATTGCGAGATGGCTCTTTTTTTCTTATGTAAATACAAAATTTAGAGTAACTTTTTAGTAATTTTATTAAAATTAATAAGGAAAAGAGGATATCTCTTAAAATGATTTTTTTATCATTTTGAGACACCCCCTTTTATTATTTATTCAAACTTAAACATTTTAAGTTTCCCTTGAAGTTCCTCAATTAATACAATAAGATTATTGGCATGGTTATTAACTTCCTCTGAGGAAGCTGATTGTTCTTCCATAGAAGCGACTATCTGCTGCGTAGAAGCAGAAGTTTCTTGTGCAACTTCTGATATACCATCTATCATTGTAACTACATTATCCTTATTTTCATTAGTTGTCTTTATCCCTAAAAGTTCTTCTTTAACCTCCGCCAATACCTGATCAATTGAAGATGTGATCCCTTGCATTGACGTATTTATATTTGTTACAGCTTCCTTTTGAATTTGATTAATTCCATTTGTTTTATTCATAAATTCAACTGCCGAACTTGTATCATTTATTATGCTATCAATAATTTCTTTAATATTTAATGACGAATCTTTAGATTTTTCAGCAAGTTGCTTTACTTCATCTGCAACCACTGCAAAACCTTTTCCTGCCTCACCTGCTCTTGCAGCCTCAATAGAAGCATTTAATGATAAAAGATTAGTTTGCTCTGAAATCTCAGCTATAACATTTGTAACCTCTGCTATATCATTTGATTTTTTATTTAATTCACTAATAATTTCAGAAACCATTCCAAGTGATATCTCAAGCTTTGCATATGAACCTTCTAGAGTTCTAACATCATTATTACCTTTACCAATATCATTTGTAGTCTTATTTAACAAGTTTTCTATTAAATTTGATTTACCACTAATTGTTTCAATTTCATGTCCAAGGCTTACGATAGCAGTGGCTCCATCCTCAATTTGTTGAGTTTGTCCTTGTGTTCCAGAAGATATCTCCCCTATAGACTTTGTTACCTCTCCAATTGCCAAACTATTTTGTTCCGATATAGTAATCAAACTACTTGCTGTTTCTTGTACTGCGTTAAATTTTTGGTTTAATTCAGAAATTAAAGAGTTTAGATTTCTAGTCATATCATTAAAATCATTTGATAAATCTTCTAATTCATCACCTGAGCTTATATCTAATAATATTGTCAAATCACCCTTTGCTGTTTTATTAACTACGTCTTTAATATGTTTTATACCTTTTACCAATTTATCACTTGTAATAAAAGCTAATAAAACTACTAGTATCAATGTCACAACTAAAACTATAACACTTAGCCTAACTAAGTAACTTATTTTATTTGTAACTACTGATTCTGGCTTTAATGAAATCATCTTCCAATTTAACCCTTCTATAGTTGAATAAGATGCATCGTATGCAGTCCCTTCTATAGTAGCCTTAGTTGTTCCTTTCTTATTGCTATACACCTTGTCAGCCCAAGAATATTCTTTACTAAAAACTTCTTTATTTGCTACAATATCTATAGTTCCTTTATCATCACTTTTTCCTGATAAACTTGGAACTATATTTTTACCCATCTGAGTAAATAGTGAAGAACTTATTAGAGTTCCCTTGTTATCAAGAAAAATCAACTTATTACTATTTCCTTTTTCAAGATTTGTCCTAACGTCCCCTAATGATGCTAAACTAATATCATATCCTAAAGCTCCAATGAACTTTCCATTTTGTTTCACAGGATAAGTAATGGAGATCATCATTTCCTTTGTTCCTCCCGTATCCTTGTAAACATCAAACCATACTGTATCACCTTTTGCTTTTGTCTCCTTAAAAGTTTTTGTATTTAAAGCGCCTTTAAAAGGGGTCCAAGGAACTATGTCCATGAATCCTGTTTTTGCACTAATATAATAAGTAGCAACAAGAGATTTGTCATTGTTTTTTGCATTCTTAAGTATATTTGTTATCATAGCATTTTTATCTTTACCGTTATCCACTGTACCGATTCCATTTGCTACTTCTTTAATAGAAGATTCGTATTTCGACAAATATGTATCTATATTTTGACCTGAACTTTGTGCAATAAATGAATTTTGTTCTTCCGTTGAACTTTTTATTTGTCTATAAGAATATGTTATAAAAGTTCCTGCAAGTATGCATGAACATACAAGTGTTGTTAAACTCATTGATAATATAAATTTCTTTTTTATCGATGTTCTTTTTACTCTTTTTTCTTTAGCTCTTTTTTCTTTCAAGACTTTTGCCCCCTATAATTTTGGACTATGTTTAAAATAATATTGACTATATAACAATTTCTTCGTTGATTAGTCCATCTATTATAATTGCATGATTGTGAATACATACCTAATATTAATTTGCAATATTCAGCTTAAACATAGCCTAATTATTTTATTTTTCTAACACTATATCTAATTATTACATTCACTCCCTTATTAAATATATATATTAGCCGATTGCGCAATTCTGCAATCATTGAACCGCCTAACTTTTAAGCCGTTA
>ERZ1463037.154-NODE-155-length-10745-cov-11.969224_pt1 | contig 10745 bp, 13 predicted proteins | sample MGYA00564484_ERZ1463037 | MGnify/ENA primary metagenome ERZ1463037 (study PRJEB39244, sample SAMEA3635151) | Helicobacter pylori | study: EMG produced TPA metagenomics assembly of PRJEB11511 data set (Assembly of a 5300-year-old Helicobacter pylori... | reverse complement strand
ACTATAAACAATTTTAAAATAAATAGTTGACTTTAACTAGCTGGTCTAAATTATATTTATTTCAGATCAATATTATTTGCACATTTACAAATAATTGGGTACCGATACCCTATAAAATCATCACCGCATAGTTGCATTTTATGAATAAATAATTTTTATATTATTCATAATTCATAATTTTTATTAATAATATCATATAAATTTATGCTTATCAATACTTTTTTGAATAAATAAAAAATAAATATTTCAAATCTTTAATTTTTGTAATAATTGCATAACATATTGTATTGTGATTCGTATTTGTAAATATTATTATAAAAAAAAGCTGCAATTTATGCAGCTATCCTTTATCTTATGCTTATTATATTTTAATCGTGAATGATTTATGTACTACTTTTCCAAATATACTAATAATTTCTTTTACAGGTTACCTCAAACTATCTTAACAATGTGATTTTTACGAAAAACAAGTGGGAACATAGTTCCCACTTGTTAATTCTCTAAATATGAGATTGGAACATTATTTATTCCAAGTTCCTGTGCCGCTGCATATTGATCATGTCCTGATACAATAACAAGACTTCCTTTTTTTACAACGATTGGTTTATTAAATTTATTATTATTTTTCATATAATTTAACGCCTTATTTTTTGATCGTTTTAAAGACATACCTTCATTTTCATTTACTAACCTTGATATATCCATTATTTCATCAGTACCAATTGGCATTTCATAATTTAAATCTATTTGTCCATTTTCATCTTTTAACAAGTGAAATATTTTTATAGATGTTGCTTCTACTGAAATAAAAGGAGTACCTGTTCGATTTACACATGCTTTAATTTCTCCTTTAATCACAAAATAATTTACATTCTCCATACCTATTACCGCATCTCTCCAATAATCTTTTTTTACAACTACTCTATAAACTGATTCCATATCATCATAAGTTCCTATTTTAAAGAGTAAATTAACATCACCACTTTCTAATCTATTTGTTTTTACAGGTAGTCCCTTAATTGTAATTTCACTTTTATTCATAAATAAATTCTCCTTTTAATCCTTTTTATTTTTTAACAAAGCATAACATAATAATAAATAACATTTGAAAATTACACATATCCCAAATTTCAAAAATAAAACACCTAGAAAGCGTGTATCGCTTCTAGGTGTTTTATGACCAAATTATATTTTAATTCCATATTAATTTTAACGCAAGTAAGTTTATCTATATCTATGCTAGATGTTGTTTCAGGTTTTTTAGTTCCAGAAATTTTATTATAAGCTAACATAGACTTCACCCCATTAATTATTTTAAAATATTTTTCATACAATTTATATATTATATTTGCTTTTAATTCATTAATTCATTGTATCATTTTAAAGGTAAAATTACAATTTTAATCTTATCACTTTATATTGTTAACCTAAATTTTTAATATACAAAAAGATAGAATTTTAAATAAACCCCATCTATAAATGGTTTATTAAGTTACGGAAAAGAAACAGAATGTGGTGTTCATGCAATGGAGCATGAGTTAAGTGCATTTTATGATATTACTCATATAATTATCATAATGTAATTTTAAGAAAGTGTGCTTTTTTATAATCATAATTTTTTATATATGTTTCATTAATTTGATTGTATGAATGTTGAGATATTCGAGGCTCTTTACCTGTCGGTTCTTCTATAAATGATGTTATTATTGCAGCATGAAAAATAGAATTATTATGGTTTTCATAAAATATTAAATCTCCAAGTTCAAGTTTACTTAGATCCTCTACCTCAAAACCCTTAACAACATTTCTATTTAATTTTTGATTAGTTTTTAAATACCAGAACAGTGAATTAGCTACAGCCCAACAAATTGATGCTTTACCGCTTCTATCATACCACCAAGGTCTACTACTAGAGTAATCCATCGTTGCCCCCCCTGCTCTTAAACACTGAGAAACATAATTAGTACAATCTCCACCAATTCCATTAACAAATTGGTAAAACTTATAATATTGGTTTGGCACAAGAGCATACTTCATGGCATAATCTGTTGCTAATTTTCTATTATATTCAACTTTCATACTATTTCTCCTTTAAATTTATATCAAGATATACCTATATTTGTTCTCCGAAAATAGCGATATTTTGATTATACAAAGCAAATACATTGTTTTTCCATTTTAAAGTATTTAAGACATACCCTAAAGAGTCTGCATTATATCTACCCGCAATTTTTTGATATGCCAGTAGCTCATACACTTTATTTGAGTCAAAATCCACAGGGTATAGTCCGCTTAAAGGATTTACAAATCCATTGATTGTGGCCTTTAATTTTCCATTTGTATAATATATTTCATTTAAATAATCAGATTCCCTGCTTGCTATATCAATGATATATTTTTGATTATTTGTTTTACTAATAACTTCAACCTTATAATTGTCTTTATATATAGCATCATATTTATATAAATTATTATATACATTAAAGTCAAATAATACTTGTACTTTACTATTAATAAAAGAATAAATATAATAATACATTATTCCACCACTACCACCTGAATTGATCCCTATTAATATATCATCCACTCCATTACCAGTAAAATCTCCCAAGAAAATAGTAGGGTTATACCCTGCATTGTCGCCGAATTCTATCTTAGTAACCTCACCAGACATGCCATTTTGTATTTCAAGCAATATATTTTCAATGAACTGGCTATCATATGTCTTTATACCTGTTAAATATACATTATCGGGTATTCTATCCCCATTTACATCTCCACTTGCATAAGCTACAATTGTTTGCTTTATAATATTATCTCTATAATAATTATACATAATGGCTCCTTTATTTTATAAGCTTTATATCACATTTTATGAAATGAAGTAGCAACTGTTCCAAATTATGCTAATAATACCATAAATTCAATTTAAATAGCTATAGAATAAGTCCATTTAAAATGTACTTACCCTATAGCTACTTTTTTATTATATAAAACTTACAATATATTTCTTAACAAATCAATATGAGTAATTGCATACTCCATACATCCCATACCCATTGAAAATAAAGATAATATTATTATTAAAATTATTGCAGCAAAATCATACCTCATAATCTCATCTTTATTTATTAAACATGAGACAATAATTTCAACTCCTAATAAAACTAAAATCACTGGCCACAGTGATGATATTTTTAAATAATCAATGCTTGGATATATTAACTTGAGTAAAAACATTCCACCAAACATAACTAAAACTATACCAGTCGTAAACGTACCCACACGGCGTCCCTTAATCATTCATATCACGCTCTCTTTTCTTACCTATAATAAGCCTTGCACCAATAACAACTATTACAATACCCACTATTATCTGTGGGGCCATCCTAATTAAATCACCAATAGAATTATATACATTCTGTGGCATATATTGAGATAGGCTATTAATAACATTGTTAAATATCAAGTAGCTACCAAGAAGTATTAATAATATTCCTGAAAACAAACTATGTTTTTTTAATACATTTTTATCTATTTTTACAATTTCGTCAAGAGAAAATAAATACTTGTCTTCTAAAAGTAAAAATTCTTCATCTGTGGAATACCTCTTGTTTAAGCAATCAAAAAATGAATAAAACCAAATTAACGGCAAAATAAAGAGAAGTGGACCTATAGAAAGAAAACTTGATAGAAATATTATGAAGAAAAATATTGTCATTAGTGATAGTCCCATCTTCATAAATCCCAAATACATGTGACCCGCGCCAGGCATAAGTGAAAACCCAAAAGTTAAAAATTTATTTTTTTCCTTTTTCATTGTTAAATACCTCCATATTAATTATTTTTCTTGAGAAATTGTTAAGACTTATATTAACTGTGTTTATTGAGCTTAAACTTATAGGGGTTACATCCAATGGTTTATTTTTTGTATTTGCTAAAAAATTTAATGAATTTGAAAAAACAAATATCAACGCTATGCTTGCTGCAGTTATTACCCTAAGAGAATAATATACAAACTGAGTATTACTTTTTTTCTTGCTTTTTATTTTACTTAGTACCTCTTGCTCAAATCCTAAAGGAGCATCTGCAAGTTCATTATCATTAAAACTATCAGCTAAAACATCAGCGCAGGTTTCACACAAACATATATGTTCTGACATTAAAACTAGTTCATTCTCACTTAAGGAACCCGCTTTAAACTTTTGTAGCAATTCTTTAGTTAAATGACCATTTTCATTAAATAATATAATTCTCACATACACTCCTCCTTCCATAAATTTTTAAGAAGCTTTTTTGATCTATAAAGATGTGTTTGTAATGTTTTTAAACTTATCCCTGTATCTTTTGCCATATCTGAAAGTTTAATATCTTCACAAAAATAATTAATGGAAACAGTTCTATATGGTTCTTTTAATCTTTCACATAATTTATATATTTTTGTCTTACTATGTTTCTCTAAAAGCACTTCCTCAGGCGTATCCCCCTTATCCTTCAAGCACTCAAAATCTTCATTAGATAAACTAAAACTTACTCTTACAGGACTTTTAAGAAAATCTTTGCATTTGTTTATAGCAATTCTTGTAATCCATGCCTTAAAATTAACCCCATCAAATTTACTATAATTTGTATATGCAGACAAAAACGTTTGTTGTGCTAAATCTTCCGCATCAAAATAGCTCTTAGTAAAAGATAGACATATAGTGATGATTAAACGTTCATATTGTTTTATATAGTTTGCAAATTGTTCCTCCTGAATAACCATCACCCCCCCCATTTTGTACCTACATATAATATAACGATTAAAAAACAAAAAACACTTCAACTATAAAATAATATACTTTATATTCATAATAAATTTTAAAATTAGCTTGTACATAAATTTATTTCACATAAATTTTAAATTAAAATTGTTCTTATATCCATTTATATAAAAACACAACTACATAATAACAACAAAATCAATCTTAATAATCATAAAATATGCACAAATTTTATTAATATTCATATTATATTAGTATATATTAATACTATAGGAGTTAATTATAATGAGTAAAAAAGTATCAATTACTCTGCCAGAGCATGTCTATAGCCTAGCACTAAAAAAATCTAAATTAACTCATGGAGAAAATAATTTTTCTGCTTTTTTACGCGAGCTAATAATCAAAGAATTTACTGAGAGTGAACTTAAAACAGAGTTAATTAAACTTAATGAGCCCCTATGGCTTGGAATTACAAAAACAGCTAGTTATAATGCTACTTGTGAGGTATGTTCTAACCCAATTTTGCCTGGAGACGTAATTTGTTATACAAACCTAGGATTTCAAGAAGTCTATAAAAATTGGGTTCATAAAAATTGTTGCAGAAAAGAATAAAAATTAAAAACCAGAGAGGATAAATTGAGTAGCATTATAGCAATAATCTATATTATGTTTAGATACTCAATTTAACTATCACTTACTAGGTAAACACTACTGTATATCTCCATATTCAATTAAATGAAATTTAACATGAGTTGTTATTTGTGCTGATTTATATGTCGTATGCCAATCTACTTTTTTAAAGTAATCGTTATTCTTAGCTCTTACCATATCTCCTATACCAATAGGATCGCTGCCTATTTTTTGCATATACTCGATTAACTTTTGACATTCTTGTTGTATTTGCTCTTGAAAATGCTCATCAAATTTTTTAACCTCTTTTTCATCATTTAAATTATCCCATTTATACTCATCTGCATTACCAGAAAAGTCTAAATAAATATCTACTACAGGCTTATTATTTCTTATTGATACTTTTATTTTCTTACTGTTTTGAAAGAGTTGAATAGCTGCACTTTGTTTTTCACTATAGCTTTCATCAGCCACTGGTAGAAGGCTAGCATTATAGGTGAATTTTTTATGCTTTAACGTCTTCATCATTGAAGTTAATAGTCCATTTTCCTGTGCATTTATAGTTCCAACCATTTTGCCCTTTGAAAATAAGGCAGAACCTTTAACTTCAATAGATTTATCAGCAATCTTTATTAATGGGGTAATGTTATCAATTCCTGGGGCTACGCTTATTAGGTCATAATTATATATTCTTGTTTCAATGGTGCTAGCGGTTGCAACTGCTCTCTCAAGTATTTCATTCATATATATAGATGGTCTTGGTTTATCCGTAAAGTTATCTTCTGCTTGATGTATTAAACTTCTAGGGCTCCCATCAACAACCACTACCCATGCAAGAATTGCGTCTGATGGATCCCTTTCAAATATTGAATTTATATCATATATACGTCCTTGACCAGCAATTTCTTTAGAAAATAAAATTATTTGAATTTTACCTGCAAGCATATTTTTTCCTGATCGTCTATTTACATTATCCCTAGCTATCCTTGTTAAATTTGCTTCAGTATCAAATATTTCTCCTCTAGATTTAGTAACATCTGGATCAATTACTGGCATGCCATAGGTAAGTTTCAAATTTCCCCCAGGAGCTGTCTCCATGCCTACTATGGTCATAAACCCAGTTTTCTCTACTAAAACTTGATCCCAGCAGCCGCAAAGTATAAATGGAATAGCTATTAATAATACAAATGTTTTTCTTATCCTTTTATACATGTGGTTTCACTCCTTTTTTTCGTATGAATGAAAATATATAACATATAACTAAAAACATTGAAAATATAGCTCCAGATATTGTCATACTATTTTCATAAATATTAATCTGTGAGATACTTTTTGGCACATTACTTAACAATATAGTTATTGTGGTAAATACAAATAAATGAATACCTTTTTTCTTTAGATTTAATAATTTATTTATACTATAATAGGTTACACAAAAATATCCTCTTGTTGCCATAGCCATAGCCGGCAACCATATAGCAATAAATAGTACATCCATTCTTTCAATTATTGGGGCTTTATAGGATCTAGATAGTTTAATCATTGGATACAAACTTTTTTTTAACATTTCTTCTCCGAAGAAAGAAGTAGTAACTAAAAGAAGAATTATACAAAATATAGTTGTAATAACATTTGCACCTATTGCATATTTCATAGACTTTTTTTTATTTGTAACCTCAGGATATATGACTGAAATTACCTCATAGCCCAGAAGCTCAAAAATGCAAGGACTAAAACTAGCTTTTATACCTTCTATCCCGCTTTGCCCAATAGGCATTAAAAAACTAAATCTTAAGTTTTTAAATGCAAGAAAAAACAAGAAACAGCAAAAACCCAAGGTAATATATATAAAAGGTGCAAATCTAGCTACATATTTTATTCCATACCATGCTAAGTAGTAAGTAGGTATTATGGTGAAAATACATAATACTAATGAGGGCGTTGATCTTAATAAATGAACATGTATTACATTTGTATAAATTCTTAAATATAAACATGCACTGTACCATAAATATAAAACTATAAATAAATTTAACAACCTCCCTAAATATTTTCCGTATAAACAATTATTTATTTCGTATATGGATTTATTGTTATATCTATTCATAAGCTTTATTATAATTGAAATTATAGCAGTTATTATTAAACCATATATAAGGATCGAAATCCAACCATCATGGCCAGAATCTTGAGATAAATAATTTGGTAAATTAAGACTACCTATACCTACTTGAATTGATACAACAAGTGCCATTAATTGACCAGATGTAATATTATTTGCGCGATTATCCATTTTTTTTACCTCTTTCCTTATCAAGTGGTTTCGCTACATCTGGCCTTTTCTTTAAATATCTAATTGGAGCCCTTATATAAGTATCTTTTAAATCACCAAACTTAAATGGTGCTATAGGTTGAAAATATGGTTCTCCAAGAGAATCTAAAACTAATAAATGTGCAAGTAATGTTACCATGGGAATTAATACTCCCAAAATACCAAATATTGATGAACATAACATTACAATATATTTACAAATTCTAATAGAAATCCCCAAATCATAAGTAGGCATAGTAAATCCTGCGATGGCAGAAGCCGCAACTACTATTACCATAAGGTCACTTGCAACTCCAGCCTGAATTGCTGTCTGCCCTATTACCAGGCCTCCAACAATACTAATAGATCCAGTTATAAAAGAAGGAAGTCTTATTGAAGCCTCCCTTACCATTTCTATCATAAACTCTATCAAAAACGCTTCAATTACAGGAGGAAAAGGTACCTTTACTCTAGACTCTGCGAGTGGTATTAGTAACGATAACGGTATCATGTAATAATGGTAACTTAGTAATGCAATATATATCCCTGGTAGAAATAATGCTATTAATGTTGCGATCGTCCGTAATAACCTTAGATAAGTAGCACCTATCCAGTGTGTTGTATAATCTTCAGGTGCTTGAGTGAATGCATGAATGGTTACAGGTGCTATCAATATAAAAGAGGTTTCTTGAAGCATTATTACAAATTTACCCTCAAGTAAACTTGCTATAGCTTTATCTGGCCTTTCTGTAGCAAGGTATTGAGGAAAAATAGAATTAGGATGATCTGCTATAATTTGTTCTAAATATCCAATTGCTATAAGACTGTCAGTATCTATTTGATTAATTTTGTCCGTAATAATTTGTAGCAAGTTTGGGTTTGCAACATTTTCAAGGTACACTACAGAAATAGTCTGGTGTGATATATTACCCACACTAAAATCCTTGAATTTTAGATTGGGAGTTTTTAGTTTTCGTCTAATAGTAGAAATATTTGTAGCCATGTCTTCAATAAAACCATCGTGATCTCCTCTTACGCTCTTTTCTCCTTCTGGCTCTTGTATATTTCTTTTTTCATATTTTTTTAGTGTACATGAAATCCCTACACTTAATCCCTCACATATAAAAACTGCATTTCCAGCTAATATATCTTTTATTAAACTATCTATTACTAAAGGAAATGTTAATCCTGCTACTGGAAGTTTACTTGGAAGATATATTATATCATCTGAATCTAATTTTTCTAATTTTAATAAAGGAGTCATAAAATCTCTTTGAAAAAGATCAATATCACATAGACCTTGAACAAAAAAGAAACAACCCTTTTTACCTGAATTTAAAATAACTTTTCTCCTTACAATATCAGGACAATCTTTTAGCGTCTCATCAATTAAAGAAAAATTTTTATCATAATTATTATACAAATTTACATTTATATTTTTATCTTCAATCATTTCACATCACCATTATTATCTTTAGCAATATATATAATATTATACGAAAATTGTGTTTAAGATATTCTAAAACAATAATAAAATGGCTATATCAAAATAATTTAAACAATTATTTTGATATAGCCACCTTTTGTGTTTGTTTATTGAAATTGGATCAAATTTTTCTTTTCTAACTAACACTTAATAAATTTCTAATTCTTAAAGCTATGTATAGGTGCTGGAATCCTTCCACCACGATTTATAAAATCGTTACTTGAGAATTCACTTACCTTCATAACTGGTGCACGTCCAAGAAGTCCACCGAATTCTACACTGTCCCCAACTTTTTTACCTGGTGCTGGTATAAGCCTTGTTGCAGTAGTTTTATTATTAATCATTCCAATTGCACATTCATCAGCGATAATTGCTGATATCGTTTCTGCAGAAGTATCTCCTGGAATGGCAATCATATCAAGACCTACTGAGCAAACACAAGTCATAGCTTCTAGTTTCTCAATGTTTAAAGCTCCTTTTTCTACGGCAGCAATCATACCTTCATCCTCACTTACTGGTATAAATGCACCACTTAGGCCTCCAACAGATCCAGAAGCCATTATTCCACCTTTTTTAACTGCATCATTGAGCATTGCTAGTGCACAAGTTGTTCCATGAGTACCACATACCTCAAGACCCATTTCCTCGAGTATCCTAGCAACACTGTCCCCAATTGCAGGTGTTGGTGCCAATGATAAATCTACAATACCAAAAGGTACATCAAGCCTCTTTGCAGCTTCCATTCCAACTAATTGACCCATCCTTGTTATCTTAAATGCAGTTTTCTTAATAACCTCAGCTACAACACCAAAATCAGCACCTTTTACTTTTTCTAGGGCAACTTTTACTGTACCCGGACCACTTATTCCTACATTTAAAGTACACTCAGGTTCTCCAACTCCGTGAAAAGCACCTGCCATAAACGGATTATCATCTACTGCATTTGCAAATACTACGATTTTCGCACAACCAAGACCATCTCGATCAGCGGTAAGCCTTGCAGCTTCTTTAATAACTTGACCCATTTCACGAACACCATCCATGTTGATTCCAACTTTAGAACTTGCAACGCTCACCGATGAACATACTCTCTCTGTAACTCTCATAGCTTCTGGTATCGAAGATATGAGCCTATGATCACCAGTAGTATAACCCTTATGAATTAATGCAGAGAATCCACCAATAAAGTTTATTCCAAGCTCATTTGCAATCTTATCAAGCATTATTGCATACTCTACATAATTCTCATCCTTAGATGCTCCTGCAATCAAAGAAATCGGAGTAACTGAGATTCTTTTATTTATTATTGGTACTCCATATTCCAGTGCTAAATCATCTCCTACCTTAACTAAGTTTCCAGCAAGTCTCATAATCTTTTCATAAATTCTAGCTCTAGCTCTTTTACCATCAGAATCACAACAGTCGAGTAGAGATATCCCCATAGTAAGTGTTCTAATATCTAACTTTTCATCTTCTAACATTTTTACTGTTTCCATAATCTGATTAATATTCACTTTCTACCTCCTATACAAGATGCATTGAATTAAATACATCC
>ERZ1463037.152-NODE-153-length-10817-cov-12.532429_pt1 | contig 10817 bp, 12 predicted proteins | sample MGYA00564484_ERZ1463037 | MGnify/ENA primary metagenome ERZ1463037 (study PRJEB39244, sample SAMEA3635151) | Helicobacter pylori | study: EMG produced TPA metagenomics assembly of PRJEB11511 data set (Assembly of a 5300-year-old Helicobacter pylori... | reverse complement strand
TTGGAGTTCAGACGTGTGCTCTTCCGATCTTGATAGATACATACAGAAATATAAAGGGTAGTGCTACTCTAAAGGGGTGGAAATCATAAATAACAATTTAACAGATGACAAAGTAAATCTTATTATGAAAAATAATATTTTTCGGTATAACTTAAGCAAAATCGAAAAATCAGAAATAAACAGGAAATACTGCAAACATAATATGAAACACTTTTTAGATGTGGCAAGACTTATGTATATAATTAGTTTGGAAAATAATTTTAATATACCGAAATACATAATTTATGCAACTGCACTTTTGCATGATATAGGTAGAGGGGAACAATATGAAAATGGTATTGCCCATAATATCGCGAGTGTGCTAATTGCTAAAAAAATATTAAAGCAATGTGAATATGGTGACAAAGAAATAGATGAGATTTTAGAAGCTATAGGAAACCATAGGAAAGATACTGAGAATTTTGAAAGTTTGAGTAATTTATTATATAAATGTGATAAACTTTCAAGGGATTGTGTCAATTGCGAGGCAAGTGTCGGCTGTAAATGGCCTTTAGATAAGAGAAATTTGAGGATGAATTATTAAAATCAAATAAATAGTAAATAATATTTTTCAGGGGGAAATTTATGATAATAGGAAACAAAGAGTTTGAACTAGGCAAAAGGACTTACATAATGGGGATTTTAAATGTTACGCCGGATTCATTTTCAGATGGGGGCAAATTTAATGATATCAGCTCAGCTATAGAGCGTGCTAAGGTAATGGTTGCAGAGGGAGTAGATATTATTGATATTGGTGGAGAATCGACTAGGCCAGGTCATGAAAATATTAGTTGCGATGAAGAAATTAAAAGAGTAATCCCTATTATAAGAGAATTAAAAAAGCAACTGGATATTCCTATTTCTGTGGACACATACAAGGGGAAAGTTGCAGAACTTGCAATAAAGGCTGGGGCAGACATGATAAATGATATATGGGGGTTTAAGAAGGACCCCTATATTGCAGTAGTTGCAGCTAAGTATAATGTGCCTTGCTGCTTGATGCATAATAGAGAAAATAGAATCTACGACAATTTAATGGAAGATATATTGAAGGATTTAGGCGAAAGTATAATTATTGCTTTAGATGCAGGTGTAAAGAGAGAAAATATTATTTTAGACCCAGGTATTGGTTTTGCAAAAAGTTATGAGGATAATTTAAAAACTATGAATAATCTAGAAGAGCTAAATAGATTAGGGTTTCCCGTGCTTCTTGGAACATCAAGAAAATCTATGCTAGGAATTGCACAAGGATTGGACACTAGTGAGAGGCTTGAGGGAACACTCGCAACTACAGCTATAGGGATAATGAAGGGCTGCAAATTTATAAGAGTGCATGATATAAAAGATAATAAAAGGGTTTGTGTTTTAACAGATGCGATATGTAAAAGTTAGATAAGAATTTGTTTGCGAGATAAATAAAGGGGATAATATTATGGACAAAATGTACATAAAAGATTTAGAAGTCTACGCTCATCATGGAGTTTTTCAAGAGGAAAAGGTGTTAGGACAACGGTTTTTAATTTCTATAGAGTTGTTTTTAAGTTTAAGAGAGGCAGGAATATCTGATGACATAACAAAAACTGTTCATTATGGAGAGCTTTGTCATAAAGTTGAAGAGGAATTTAAAAAAGAAAACTATGATTTAATAGAGAAAGCTACAGAGAAAGTAGCTGAATTCATACTATTAAATTATGAATTAGTTCAAAGAGTAAAGGTTAAGATAAAGAAACCTTGGGCTCCGATTGGACGTCCACTTCTTTATGCAGCGGTAGAAATAGACAGAAAATGGCATACTGCATATATTGGTGTAGGTGGAAATATGGGTGATAGGGAGAAAAATGTAAAAGATGCTTTAGAGTTTATAAACAATTCTTGTTATACACAAATAACAAAAACATCTAAATTTTATAATACGAGAGCTGTGGGATATGTAGATCAAGAAGACTTCTTAAATTGTGCTATTGAAGTGAAAACACTTTTAACTCCACTTGAGCTTATAAGATTTTTGTTATCTATTGAAAAGAAACTAAAAAGAGAAAGAGTTATAAGATGGGGTCCTAGAACAGTTGATCTAGATGTGTTATTATTTGATGATGTAATTAGTTCAACAGAAGAAATAATATTGCCTCATCCAAGAATGCATGAGAGAATGTTTGTAATAGAGCCAATGTGTGATATAGCACCATATGTTATGCATCCAGTTTTGAATAGAACTATGATTCAAATTAAAGAGGAAATAAAAGCCTAGTAGTCTTTTATTTCCTCTTTAAAATTATTTTTAATACTTATTCAAATTAAATTATTTAAATTCACTAAGAAGTTTATAGGTAAGCTTTAGTTTGTTTAGGAGTGTTTCATTTAAATCTAGAGTCTCAAGCTGAATACCAGAAGGTAGAAGCCTATTTCTACAGCCCATAAAAGTACCTCCAATAAATGTAGCACTATAATGCCACTGAAAATTAATAGTAGCAAGTAGTGACAAGGTACCAGAAGAAAGAGCCGGTACAATGTATGGTTTAAAACCTGTAGAGTGCACTTGAGCGGTGGCGGTTTTAGTACTATGGGTTAATGCGTCAGAAAGCAATTCATTGTAGTGTGTGATGCTATCAGCGATGATAAGACCCTCTCCATGTGGTCCAAAAGCTCTGCCTTCATGAATATAGTGCTTTGTGGAATCTTGCTGTGAAGCATAGTAGCAAGCTCTTGCATTCATGACACCAAGGCCATAACCTCTAATTTGTTCAGGTGCCAAACCATTATAGTCAACATTTCCATAATTATCTTTATTGCTTTCTACAAATGCTTTTTTGCAAAGCAAATCTACGGGATCAGATACTACAGCAAATATACCCTTAAAGTTATTATTACGCGCAAGTGTAGCGAAGTGTCCAATGATTTTAGCGTTACCTTCAAACTGTGCAAGGATAACATCATTAACTTCCTTTTGTACCGCATAATTACCAACGGAGACACAAAATACAAACATATCGCAGTCAAAGATCTCACTCTCTTTTAAAGAGATTACTTTAATAGAACTTTCTTTCATATCAGGTGAGAGAATTTGGTTAAGTTCATAATTGTAACGTTTAATGCGATTTTGATCACTATCATAAAGTCCTAAACTACAAATGTTTTTGACACCTAAAAGCCGTAAACCTGTAAGCAAGGTGCCACCAACATCGCCTAGACCAATCACATTTATTCTCTATTTTTTAGGAGGGTTATATGTTAATACATCTTGCCAACTGGGATATTTTGTGTTAAGAGAAGTAACACGATTATCGTTAATAGCAAGTTTTAGCCAGTGTGGCACGTTAATAATAGAAGTTGTAGGTTTTACAAGTAAATCAAGATTTTCATCTTTTAAAAATAAAAAATTCTCATGTGAGACAGAAAAACTTCGCCTAGAATATTCAGGGTTAAGTTTGTTAAGAGCAAAAATCATTCCCTTATATTTTTCTGCTTCACGCTGGGTTGTAGAATTTAAATTGTAATATTTGACCTTAGATATTAATAACTTTTCTCTTAAAATATAATAAAACATGTAAATTACCTCTTTTTGATTAGTAGAAAAATTTAACAGCTAATTACTTAGTCATATATCATCATTATAAACTCTTTAAGTAGTACATACAATTTTTATAAAGGAGCAAATACTTTATTTAGGTATAAGGTATTTGCATAGACCATAAAGGTTATAAGCTTTGAACATTTTACTTGTATCAATGTAATCCATATTGTAATCACCATCCCAAGGATATATGGAAATATACCTTTCGTTATAGATATTTAATACGTATTTATTTTTACTAAAGGTTAAAAATATTTTATACAATGGTTTAGCTGGTAAGTTTGTCGGTTTATTTATGAAGCTAGCATTAGTTAATGAATTAAAGAAATTGATGAATGTTTTTAATTCATCTTTTGAAAAATCTTTTTTCTTATAAAAATTCATATATAGAGCATAAAGTTCCTTAGGTGGTTCTAGAGATAAGTCTTTCATTAATAACTTAGTATAATAATAATTACTTGGTTTATTTTTGGTGAAAATATTTTTATTAAAATTATATTTACATCCGAAGAGGGTTAAGGAAAAGGAAATACACACTATTAATAAAATACATTTCTTTATATTAAATTTCAAATAATCACATCCTTCAATTATATCCAATAAATACATTGCTTAATTATCTTTATTAAAGACATTATGAAAACACATTGTTTATAGCCTTATAAATAAAATATGTTGGATAATTATGTTTTAGTACACAAAATGGATACATAAGCATATCCTAGAATATGATTTAAAAATTACCCTAAAATCAAATAAAAAAGTAGAGGGGGATATCACTTTGAAATATGGCATTGATATTGGGCATAATTGCCCACCATCAGATATGGGGTATGTTGGTATAAGAAAAGAAGATGATTTAAACAAAGAGGTTGGCATTAAGGTAATGATAAAGCTTAAAGAACTTAATCATGAGGTGGTGTACTGCACTCCTAGTCCTGATTCTAGTCTAAGTAATTCACTTTACCTAAGAGTAAATAAGGCAAATGAAGAAAATGTAGATTTATATGTGTCTATTCATTTTAATGGAGGAAGTGGACACGGAGCAGAGGTATTTGCAATATCAGAGTCTGGGAAAAAAATAGCTAAAAGAGTTGTAGATGAGATTGCAGAACTAGGATATGTAAATAGGGGAGTAAAGGATGGAAGCTTTTTGTATTTATTAAAAAACACCCAAATGCCTGCAATACTTGTGGAAGCTGGATTCGTAGATTCTAAAGATGATATGGAAAGATATAATGCAGAAAACATAGCGAATGCTATTGTAAATGGAATAACTATGTTTTAGAAAGAAAGATTCTTATTTTAATGACTTAACATGATAACAATAAATATCAGAATAATTGTTCTTATTATAAGTATATTGAATATATTAAATTGAAAGAAGGCGATTAAATGTTTTTAACCAAAGCAACATTAAATTTGTTAAATGAACAAATATCTCATGAATTTAATAACCATACTATTTATAGGAACATACAAGCGTATTTTTCTAACTTAGATTTGGAGGGTTGGGCATCATTTTTTGGTGTTCAGGCAGAAGGTGAGTATGATCACTATAAACATATTATAAGTTATTTAGATGATAAGAATGCTCCTTATGAAATAAATGTATTACCTTATTCAGATTACCAATTCAAAGATATTAAAGAAATACTTGAAAAATATTATGCTACGGAGTTAATAACGACTAAGATGCTTTATGCAATTGTAGAACAAGCGAGAGCAGAAGATGATCAAGGTACAATAGGCTGGTTATATACTATGCCAGTATCTGAAGGTGGTTTATCATTGATACAAGAGCAGATTGAAGAGGAAGATTCGGCATTAAGCTTGCAATCAGAGTTTATGCAGGGTTTTGGTAAGAGTGATCAATTAAATCAACAGTGGATACGAATAGTAAATGAAAATTTGATCCATAGACTTTCAGAATAAAGATAAAATTAGTATATTTGTAGTAAAACTATAATATTAGATGAGGGATAGAAAGAGGTAAGGATATGAAACACATGATAAAGGTGTCTATTCTTCTTTCTATCTTTTATTTATTGTTTTCTATTAATTTTCAAATTTTATTAAATAAGAATATAAAGGAGCTGAACATATGATTTACAATATACTGATTGGTGGAGCAGCAGGTCAGGGGATGGAAACTCTTGCAATAATACTTGAAAAACTTTTGAAAAAGAAAGGATTTAAAATTTTTACTTTGCAGGATTATATGTCCAGGGTTAGAGGGGGGCATAATTTTTTTCAGATTCGTTTTGGAGATGAAGAAATAAGCTCACACTGTAATGAGATAGATGGCATTATTGCTTTAAATAAAGAAACCATTGAAATTCATGTAGATGAACTAAAAGACACAGGTTTTATTATTGCCGATGAAGCTCTAGACTATAAAGATGATAGATTGTATAATCTACCATTAAAATCACTTGCGAAAAACATAGGGAATCCTAAAGTTTTTGGAAATGTGGCGTTGGGGGCACTACTTAAACTTTTTAATTTAGATTTAAGTTTTGTAGAAGGTCTATTAAAAGAAATATTTAAGGATGAGGTTGCAGTCCAAAATTTTGTTGCTTTTGAAGCTGGATATAAAGAGGTTTCATCTAAATATGATTTAAAGGCAAACGAAAAGGATCAAAGTATATTAATTAATGGTAATGATGCTATTGCTTTAGGAGCTTTAGCTGCAGGATGCACGTTTTACTCAGCTTACCCTATGACACCGTCAACTACTATAATGGATTATCTTGCTTCAAAAATGAAGGAAGCAGAAATAGTTGTTGAACAGGCTGAAGATGAAATAGCTGCAATAAATATGGCTATTGGGGCTTCTTATGCTGGAGTACGAGCAATGACAGGCACATCTGGTGGCGGATATGCTTTGATGGTAGAAGCTATAGGTTTGTCAAGTATGTTAGAAGTACCATTGGTTGTTGCTGAAATACAAAGACCTGGTCCTACAACAGGGTTACCAACAAGAACTGAGCAAGCAGATCTTAAGTTTGTTATATCAGGAACTCCGGGAGAACTTCCCAAAATGGTAATAGGTTTAAGAGATCCGCAGGACTGTTTTTATCAGACTATGAGAGCCTTTAATTTAGCAGATAAATACCAAATTCCAGTAATAATTCTAGGTGATCAGTTTTTAGCTGATAGTCTTAAAACAATAAGTCCATTTGATTTTAAGAAAATTAAAATTGAAAGACACCTGAGTGAGGATGAGTACAATGGAGACAAGATATATAATAGGTATGAAGTAACAAAATCTGGAGTCTCGCCTAGAATAACTCCAGGTAGAATAGCAGGTAAAACTGTTTTAGTGGATAGTGATGAGCATGATGAAACTGGTCATATAACAGAATCAGCAGAGGTAAGAGTTATTATGAATGATAAAAGATTAAGAAAAATGGAATCTATAAAGGAAGACTTATTAGAACCTGAATATATTGGGCAAGAGGATATAGATACTCTATTAATTGGGTGGGGATCATTATATGGACCAATTAAGGAGGCAATTAAACTTTTAAATGATAAGGGCAAAGAAAAATATGGTGCTTTAGTGTTTGGAGATGTATGGCCATTACCTGATAGTTTGCTTAAACAGAAAACTCTAAAGGCTAAAAGAGTAATAAATGTAGAGCAAAATGCAACAGGACAACTTGCATTACTTATAAGAGAAAATACCGGAATACAAATGGATGATAGTTATTTAAGATATGATGGAAGACCAATAGCCTCCGAAGATATAGTTAAAAATATAAAGGGGGTTTTATAATATGGTTGATTGCAGTATTATTACCTCAGAAACAGCATGGTGTCCAGGATGTGGAGATAGAAACATACTTTTAACATTAAAGGAAACACTTATTGAACTTGGGAAGAAACCTCATGAGGTATTAATCGTAGGAGGAATTGGGCAAGCAGCGAAAACTGCTCAGTATATAAATACAAATGGTTTCTGTGGACTTCATGGAAGGGCTCTACCGCCAGCAATTGCTGCTAAAATTGTTAATAAGGCAATGACTGTAATTGTAAATACAGGAGAAGGCGACGCTTATGGTGAAGGTGGAAATCATTTTATTCATAATGTCAGGCGTAATGTAGATATAACTCATTTTGTTCATAATAATCAAATTTATGGTTTAACAAAAGGCCAGGCTTCACCAACTTCAGACATAGGACATGTAACTAACGTGCAACCCTTCGGTTCCAATAATATACCACTGAACCCTGTTTTACTTGCAATTACACTTGGAGCAGGCTTTGTAGCAAGGGCATTTAGTAATGATAAGGAATCACTAAAAGAAATAATGCTGCAAGCAATAAATCATAAAGGATATGCACTTGTAGACATTCTTCAACCTTGTGTAAGTTTTAATAAAATTAATACGCATAAGTGGTATAAAGATCGGATATATATGCTTGATGACACCTATGATCCAACCAATAAATTAAAAGCAATGGAGAAGGCCATGGAGTGGGGAGATAAAATTCCAGTTGGAATATTATATAAAGAAGAAAAACCTCATTTTACTGATAAATTAGATTTTTTAAGAGATGGTAAACCACTAGTAGATAAAGACATTGATTTAGATAAAATTAGTGGGTTTATGAATGAATTTAAGTAGTGATGTTATTTGTGAAACAATGGTTCTAGAAATATTTTAATATAAAAAAGGATACAAAGATTAGGATATCTAATTTATTTGTGTCCTTTCTTATGTCTAAATAAGTTTAGAATATAACAATATGGTACATACTTTCTATATAAAGAGGGTGTATCGATGGATTTAACAAATAATGAAAAATTAGAATTAATAAACAGCATTGAGGTTTTAAAATGTGCAGATGGGTTTAACGAAAAAGCATTTGCTTTTACATATGATAATAATAAAAATAGAAAAATACTTTACGAATTAGGCATGACTGAGGAAGAAGTGAATTTTGAATGTAGAGGATGTGGTGTTTTGGATTTAATAAATATTGGACTTAGATATGCTAAAGCATTTAGTAAGGATAAGGGATTTTATTCAGATACCAATACTAATTATGAGTTTTTTTAATTCATATAAAAAGAAAAAAGTAGGCACAAGACAGTAAATCCCATTTTAATACAATAAAGTAAAAATGGAATTACTATTTTATGCCTATTATTATGCATTCAACATAAGATTAGTTTAACTTTAATATAGTAATTGAAGCACTTACTGAAGTGTTAGGTGATGGTGCAAGCCTATTCTCAAGATTAACTGATCCACCGCTATTATTTACAATAGAAATGGTTGAGGATGCTGCGAGTGTTATAACCGCTTCACCAAAAATTTGGGAATTAGAACTTCTTCCAGTGTAGCTTAATTGCTTAGTTACTGCACTATTTACTGCTATTGACCAGGTACTTCCACCACCTGTACCTACTGATACTTCAAAGCTAATAAGATAAACACCTGCATTTAAAGTGATTTTAGAACCAGGTGCAGTAAATGATATAGGTGCTCCTGATGTTGCAGGGCCATCAAAAATCACTGCTGAAGTATTAGCTACAGACTGAGCACTAGCTGAGTAAATATATGCTGCAGCAGACAAACCTCCTCCAGTTGCACCAGTTACTCCGGTATTGCCGGTTGCACCAGTAGTTCCTGTTACACCAGTTACTCCAGTAGCTCCTGTAGAATCAATTCTGAATATAGTTGCAGTACCAATAGGTCCAGTTATACCTACCAATAATATACTAATGAGACCGTTTGAATTATTAACAAATCCGAAAGTGTCCCCTGCTGTTGCGGGATAAGAAATAAGAGAACCATTTAACGTTGGGTTTGTTGCTGTGATGGATATACCTGCAATAAATGTCTCAGCAGGAAATTTTACTAAATCAATTTGTATAGATGTTGTGGATGGATTTGGAGTGACCGAAAATTTCCAGTCTATTGTATAAATTCCTGTTGTTTTAATTGTAAACAAACCTGTTTCTGAATCGTAACTGTAATCAGGTCCTAAAATATTTATAGTATCATAATAAATAATACCACCAACTGGAATTGATTCTTTATTTGTTGTTATTACAGCATTTAAAAATCCTGTATTTCCAGTTACACCCGTTACTCCAGTACCACCAGTTGCTGTTGTATTTATTACAAAATTATTATTTGGTTCATTCAATGAAGACGACCTCCTTGATTTTAGTTTAAACTTGTCCAATATTATAGATAAAAGATTATTAAATTCACTCATAAATAAACTTCCTAACTTAGTAAAGTATATTTTCATATTTATACAATACTAGAATCTCTTAGCAGTTTAAGTATTATAAACTGCTACTATATCTTATTCGCATAGAGATATCTGGCTACATATAATTCCAATCGCTTTGTTAGGAGAATATTTACAGGAAAAGTTACTTTAATATTGATAGGCTGTAGTCATAAAAATTTGATTTAGTTGTTGCAAATATTGTTGCAAAACAATAAAAAGACTGTATCAATTAGCTTTAAAACTAAGTGATACAGTCTTTCTTTAAAATGTATGGTGCCGGAGGCGGGAATCGAACCCGCACGGTATTGCTACCACTGGATTTTGAGTCCAGCGCGTCTGCCAGTTCCACCACTTCGGCATGTCTGACAAAAAATATTTTACCATATATTTATGAACAATGCAATAGGTATTTGTATATTTAGTATAAATTAAGCATAAAGTAACATATATTGAGGTATTAATATATTTCAGATGCTCTTTTTGTTTTTTTAATTATAATAAAGTTAGTTACTTTTAGGGTATATTATTGTTATAATACAATAGAAATTGTTTTACTTATGTTAAGGAAAAGTTTATTTTAAGAAGTCATCTTAATGTTATAATAGAAGAGATGTTCGTATTAACAAGTTGATATTTTTATTTGGAAAGTATATTATAAAACGAATATAGTGTTACTTATAAGGTTATTATCATAGTAGAAAGAAGGGATTTAAAATGTCTAAGGAAAGACTGTTAATTTTAGATGGTCATAGTCTTATGTATAGAGCTTTTTATGCATTACCAGCCCTAACAAATTCAGATGGGATATACACTAATGCAGTTTATGGCTTTACATCTATGCTTTTAAAGATGAAAGAGGAGTTTGAGCCTGATTATATTGTTACAACATTTGATAGGAAGGCACCTACTTTTCGTCATGAAGAATATAAAGATTATAAGGCAGGTAGAA
>ERZ1463037.151-NODE-152-length-10894-cov-13.398468_pt1 | contig 10894 bp, 11 predicted proteins | sample MGYA00564484_ERZ1463037 | MGnify/ENA primary metagenome ERZ1463037 (study PRJEB39244, sample SAMEA3635151) | Helicobacter pylori | study: EMG produced TPA metagenomics assembly of PRJEB11511 data set (Assembly of a 5300-year-old Helicobacter pylori... | reverse complement strand
ATGCTAAATACAGAGATTTGTGGGAAAGAAGTTTGCCAACTAAAATGCTATATCAGTTAGCAATTTATGCAGTAAGTGGAGTAGGGGATAAGACTGCAACTATCTTATATCCGACACTTTCAGATATCCCAACTACTACAAAAATAAATATAAATGATCCCGTATCATGTGGGAATATAGCTAGCGTCATATTGCAACCTGTAAATCTTGAAAAAGTGGCCGAACTTGTTTCTGGTGATTTTGGGGAGTTAACGGGTTATGTAATGAAAATTATAAGTTAAAAAAATCAACATACCATTTAGTAAGACTATACAATAACATAGTAGGCTTCACAAAAGGTACAAAAATAAAATGATTACTAGCAAGTAAATTATGGGTTGATACGCTTCTATATTATATAGGTTCCATCATAAACTTAATAAATATAAAAATAAACGGAAGAAAATAAATGGTTGAAGTAGCTAAAATTTGTTCTGGCTTCTGGGAGATTTCATGAGCGAAGCGAATTTGTTACAATTATCCAAGGGTCTGACCCCATGCAGAGATTGGAAGCGAAACGGACAAGCTATGTTGCTAATCGAAGCTCATGGGGATTGGTTACCAAAATATAAGTAGATGCTCAGAAATTATAATTAGCAAAAATAATTAAGAAAAGCTGCCATTGAAATAAAATTGCTATTAAAGCAGCTGTTATCTATTAGCAAAATTAAGGTAGAAACAGATTATAAATTATGGAGGGGAGGGTATTATGACTATAAGAGAGAGAATAAAAAATGGTATGTTATATGTAGATGTGGGAGAGGGACTTGACGAGGAACGCATACGGTGTAAAGAATTATTATATGATTATAACAATACACGTCCAAATGAAGAAATAGAAAGGAAAGATTTGCTAAAAAAATTATTGGGCGATATGGGTGAGGATATTTGGATTGAACCGCCAGTACACATGGCTTATGGTACGAATGTGCATATTGGAAATCATTTTTATGCTAATTTTAATTTTGTAATTGTAGATGATATTGATGTTTATATAGGTGAGCATGTAATGATAGCACCTAATGTAACAATAACACCTACGGGGCATCCCGTAGATCCAGATCTTCGCAGACCAGGTACTCAGTTTTCAATTCCAGTAAGAATTGGTAACAATGTATGGATAGGATCCAATGTAGTGATTTTACCAGGCATCACTATAGGGGATAATGCAGTTATAGGTGCTGGAAGTGTTGTTACTCATGATATTCCTGAAAATGTAGTCGCTGTAGGAAATCCATGTCATTTATTAAGAAAAATAAATGAACGGGATAAAGAATATTATTATAAAAACAGAAGGGTTGATTAATTTTAATGTAATTAATAATAATTCAAGTGACAGTTTTCGAGTATAACCTACATTTCAGTTAGATCGTAATGTTTATTTATGTCGTCATAAGTACCCCTATATCTAATGATACGGGGGTAATTTCTTTAAGTATATATATTGTCCTACAAGTTCCAACAGATCTTTAGTTTTACAAGCGAACCCACTTATGCTATCAATAATAAGCTTATCACCTATATTATCTGGAGTTATGTTTTTGGTGTCATCGATTATGATTTATTTAAGATATGATAAACTTACAAACTATTATTATAGTGATACATTATCCTCTTTAAATAAAAATGCTTATGTTGGAGGAGATGCATATAACTATATTATTAATGGAACTCGATAAACTTCTTTTTTCGTCTAATAATATGGTCTATAATACTTAAATTTGGGAGGCTTTTACTATTTTTAATAGCCTTAGATATATCGATAATATAAGTATGAATTTTACTCCAAAATTTAATTTTATTAATTAAATCTTTAACAGATTTCTCTATATGGTTAATGTTCTGCTTTAAATTAGTCTTCTTTTGCAAATAAAGATAAATTAAATAAAAACGGTATATATTTATAAAAGTGTTACATTATATAAAGGTAATTTAGGAGCAATGTACAATTATAGTTTATAAGACTTAAATGTCTTTATATTATATTAAAAATCTAAGTTTAAAAAGTAAAATAACAAGTATCATATTTCCTGAAAGAGGAATGCAATACATGAATTTTGCTATCAAATTTAAGGAGATGTTACAAACGGAATTAAATGAAATCATGGATGAACTGAAGTCCTTAGGTAAAGAACGTACGAAAAAAATGTATATGAGCAATGGTGCGAAAGAGCCTGTTTTTGGAGTGACAATAAGTGCTATGAAGCCAATTTTTAAGAAAATAAAATACAACCAGTCTTTAGCAGAGCAGCTTTATGCGACAGGTAATTATGATGCAATGTATTTAGCCGGTATGATAGCTGAGCCAAAGAAAATGGTAGAAGAAGATTTTAATAGATGGATAGATGGCGCTTATTTTTATATGATTTCGGAGTTCATTGTAGCGGTAACCCTTGCTGAAACAGATATTGCCTTTTCTTTGGCCGACCGATGGATTGATAGCGGAAAAGAATTAGAAGTGGCAGCTGGCTGGAGTTGCTATGAGTGGCTACTCGGAACTCGTAAAGACAGTGAATTTGATAAGGATAAACTTTTGATAATGCTTAATAGGGTACGAATCGCGATACACAGCCAGCCAAACCGCGTTAAATATGCTATGAACAATTTTATTATGGCTGTTGGAATTTCGTATTTACCACTTCATGAAGAAGCAAAGAAAATTGCGCGTGAGGTAGGAAAGGTAGATGTATTTACGGGGAAAAAACTCTGTCAGACGAAAATTGCAATAGATTATATTCAAAATGGAGTTGATAAAGGAAGAATAGGATTTAAGCGTAAACATGTAAGATGTTGACATATATTTAAGTAGTCTACAAAAGGGGCGCTTATATAAAACTTATTATATTCGTGATAACACTAAAGCTACAGAAAAAAGATTTTAATCCTTTATCCGAAGCCTCGAAATATGCTCATAATTCCAGCGTAAAAGTCTTATAAATTAAGGCTATACGCTTTTCTTATATTGTTAACAATGTTATATTTATAAAGTTTGTTTTTTATACTTTTTTTGTTCATTTAGAGTATATTTAAGTCACTAGTATCTAAACCAAGATATCTATACGTACCTGCATTTTATATACTACTTCTTCCCATTTCTTTTCAGATTGAGGGCGGTTCGGAATTACACCAGGTAATGAAAGACATCTCTCAGGAAGCATTAAAGTTGGCTGCCGAGATGAACGGTCAGTATCATACTCTGGAAGAGGTACGGTAACTGTTTTCTTTGTTGATTGGCAAACCGGTGGATGCAACAGTTCCATGTTTACTCATTTTTATACTGATTGTGGGAAAAACATCTGTGTAGGCATGAATGTCATTATCAATTCAGGCTGTCGTTTTCAGGATCAGGGCGGCATTACAATTGGCGATGGTGTTGTCATTGCAGCAGGTGCAGTTGTGACCAAGGATGTACCTGCAAATGTTATTGTAGGTGGTGTTCCTGCGAAAATAATGAAGAAAATAGAAACCAGTCAGGAGTAATTCTGTTTTCACATGACTGCCTGCGATAACAGTGAAACGAATGAAAACAAGCAGAACAGTCAACATGAAGCACAAAGAAAATATATCTTTACAAATATAGTAAGGTGGCTTACTATATGAATTAGGAGGTTTTATTATGGAAAGTTTTAAATTTAGTCTTAGAGATGTACCGAAACGTGAGCTTTTAAAAGATTATTCTAGCCGATTTCCGGGTATAAATATAGGAGCAGTTGAAGGTTGTATAGCACTCCTCAGGACGGCTTCTGATATTTCAAAAATACTTGATGAACATTTTTCTAAGTATGATATTTCGGAAGGAAAATTTACAATTTTAATGCTTTTGTATCGACAGAATGATTATCAATTATCTCCAATATCCCTTAGCAAAAAAAGCTGAAGTTACTAAGGGAACTATGACAAAATTAATAGGCGGACTTGAAAATCAAGGTTTCATAGAGAAAATACCCAACTCAAGTGATAAGAGAGGCTATTTGGTTCAGCTAAGCACAAAAGGATTAAGTATATTGGAGGAGATTTTGCCTATACACTACACCTTAATTGCTAAACTTATGTCCGGACTTGAAGACGGTCAATTGAAGGAATTAAACTGTTTACTTAATTTATTACCAAATAATTTATATGATATAGAAAGGTGAGATATTATTATGATACTTATAACTGGAGCGAATGGGCAAACTGGTCGTGCAATAATTAAGGCTTTATTATCTAAAGGCGAGCGGATTAGAGCTTTCGTTCATAAGACCGAACAAATTCAGGAAATTAAATCCTTGGGCGAGATTGATGTATTTGCAGGAGATATGATGAATCAAAAGGATATTAATGAGGCGTTAATCGGAATTAGTACAGTTTATCACATATGTTCTGCAGTAAATCCCAATGAAGTTGAGATAGGACAAATGGTAATAAACGCTGCTCGCAATGCTAGAGTAGAGCATTTCGTATACCATTCAGTATTGCATTCCGTACTTCAAGATATGCCACATCATCAGAAAAAACTCAAGGTTGAGGAACTTATTGTGAATTCAGGAATCCCATATACTATTATTCAGCCAGCAGTATTTATGCAGAATATATTAGAGTCTTGGAAGTCACTTAGTGAAAAAGGCATATTCCAACAAAAGTTTTTTACTACTCAAGAAACTCGCATGTGTATGGTTGATTTAGAAGACTTAGCTGAGGCTGTTTCTATAATTCTTACCAATACTGGTTATACAGGGGCCACATATGAACTTTGTGGACCTGAAAATTTATCTTTATCTGATATGCTGGCAGCTATGGAACTGCATTTTGGTCTTGAAATCAAAGTTGAAACGCCTCAGGACGAAATGTTTGCAGCACAATTAAAAAAGCATGGTGTAGGAGACTATAAAGTTAATACACTATTAAAGATGTTTCAACATTATAATGAACATGGATTTGTCGGTAATCCAAATGTTTTAACTTGGATATTAGGACGAAAACCAAATGATTTTTCATCCTTTATTCTTAGAACAATACAAAGCCAAAGATAATATTTGTGAGAATTATTTTAAAGGGTTCGCGATTTGTTTTTACATTACAATAATGTTGTATATTTTAGGAGGTGGTTTTATGAGATTTTGTTGGAGTACCCTAAACGTAAAGGATTTGGAGGAATCAATCAAGTTTTATACAGACGTCATAGGGCTTGAGGTGGTAAGCAAATTTAACGCAGGGCCTGGAGTGAATATTGCATTTTTAGGCAAAGGAGAAACAAAAATTGAGCTCATTTGCGACGGTGAGAGCGGGGATACAGTTGTTTGCAAAGATATTTCTTGGGGATTTGAAGTCGAGTCTCTTGATAAGGCACTTATTTTGGTTAAAGAAAAAGATATCAATGTTGACAGCGGGCCGACCCAGCCTAACCCGCATGTTAGATATTTCTTTATAAAGGATCCAAACGGTATGAGAATACAGTTGGTGGAGAATATTACATAAAATAATGGATAATAAAAAGCTCCACTTATTTCCTGATTATGCAGTAAAAGATGGTAGGCACAATTTTAGTGTTTGCCATTTTTATTATAAGGTTAATTGGAAGACATTGCAAAAGAAGAGGTTATAACTTCTTTGAAACAAGAGATTAAGAGTTTATAAAATGGAGGTTAATATGTCAACTATGAATATTAGAGTAATTTATCACTAGTCAACAGGTAATACAGAAAAACTCGCGTGCGCAATAGCGGATACGATAAATGTCGTTTATGAGCCTTTTACTTGTAAAGGTCAGTCTTGGGTATTCATTAATCGGAATCAACCAAACGAAACCGATTTAAGCAAGGTTCGCAAATATGCTAAAAATGCAGCTGCAAAAGTGGATAGATAAAACAAAGCATCTTATTAGGCAAGGTGAATGGTTAATAACCATCACACTTTGCTTTTGACACTTTGAGAACTTGCTATTATCTACAAAAGGGAAGCGTAGCTAGATTTTTGTAAACCAAAGTTGCTACGCTCCATGCAAGTTATTTTTTTCGTGATTTTAGAACGTTGTTTATAGAGGACTCTACGACATAAATCTCATCTAAGTCGAGTTCATATAAACTATAAATTAATTTATCAATATTTCTTATTAACAATTCATATTTATTTTTATCAGGTCTAAAAGTTTCAAGTTTCATCACTTCGTTAATTATTAGGGTAGTAATAGATTTATTAAAGGCTATTGGTATTTCTTTTAATTGATTTGCACTAATATTAAAATACCCTCCACTTAGAGCAGTAGATTTAAAATAATATTTATAGAAGAAGGAGATTAATCTACTGTTTAATAATGCTAGTATGAATTTTAAGTCTACATCACTCTTATAGATAATGCTAGTTGATATTCCAGCAAGGTATTCACCAGAATCATAATAAGCTTCAAGTCTTTTACTCATTCCAGCTACAATTATTTTTTTGGAATTGGCTTGTTCACTCCTTAAACTACTAAACTGTATGAGGGCATCATCTAGCACTATTGGATATGTGTAAGAAGTTTTTAAATATTTGGTGGGTTTAACGCCCCAAAGGCTTATATACGGGTCTATTGTACCAGTATTAATGAACTTTTTATAAGTGGTGCTTATGAATGAAGAATCTTTAAAATTAGATAAATAATTCTTAAGTTCATATGCTTCTGAGACCGTTGCAGCTTCCTTAACAGTAGCAATACTACTCAATCGGTGATGAATTAATATTTTGTCAATGATTTTAATTATTTTAGGATTTTCAACAAAGTATCTGCCCCAGTTAATATCTCTGTAAAATAATTTGCTATCTATGATTACATCAGACCATTTGTTATTAACCTTATTAAATAGTTGAATGTTTACTGGAGTTCTCGCTTTGCTTTTTTTTAGTGAGAATACTACTGGATATACTGCAGCATCAGCAAATACTTTAATTTCGGAATAATCTCTAAAACTAAGAATTGTATATTGAGAGAGTATAATTCGCAATTCTTGTGAATAATTTGCTCCAATAAATTTATTAGGGACGATATAACACATAACACCATTAGTTTTTAATACTTTTAAGCCTTTCTCAATAAATGGAATATACATATCCCAATTACCTTTTGCTGAACTATAATGTTTTCTACAGAAATCTCTTACTTGTGGCATGCTTTTAGTCATTTCTCCTGAAGCAATGTATGGAGGATTACCTAACACTATGTCAAACCCGCCTTTACTCATAACATCACTGAACTTGGAATTCCAAGAAAAATTTGATTCGGAAGGGTCATTGTAATCAAACATGATAGAATCCCTGCAGATTATATTGTCATTTAAAGTTGCAAGTGGCTTTTGCTTGTTAGCTGTTGATAACCATAAGGATAGTCTTGTAATTTCAATGCTTTCTTTATTTAAGTCTATACCAAAAATGTTGTTCTGCAATATGTTTTTATCTAATTCTTGGTAAATATCACTTCCTATATTAAAGTATTTTTCTTGGCCATTATTAAGGCTATTTATTTCAGCATTAACCTTTACTGCTTCATTAAGAAGATATAAAAATGCTTGATTTAGGAAGGCACCACTTCCGCAGCTTATGTCTATTACTCTAATATTTAGTAATGAACGCCTATAATTCTCCCAATAGTCTAAGTGTTTCTTATATCTTTTCACTATAATATCATTCTCAGTTTCTTTTTTGTGATACTTATATTTTTTATTAAGTAAATTAAGAGCTTTGGATTTGTCCAAATCTGATAAAGTAGGAAGATCATAATATCCAAGATCAAGCTTACTATCATCAAGCCACTTTCCGATAGCTTGATGTACCATATAGCTTGTTATATACTCAGGGGTATAGTATATGGCCTCGTGTTTTCGCATGGTTATTGTTGGTTTATTAATATTATTACTGTAGAGTGCCTTCAAATCCTCAATGTCAGATATTCCTTGCTCAAAAATTCGACCAAGAATATTAATATTTAGTTCAGTTGAATAATTGAAATTTATTATTTCTGAAAGCATGCCTAAAGCAGAATCAGAAATGTAAAGATTATCAAGTTCAGGATCTTCCTTAAAGAGTCCACCATTAAACTTATGTATATCTAAATTGGAATTACCTAGATCAACTGCCTTAAATAATAACTTTAGGTTTGCCCAAAGAGAATTTAAAAAGGGGCTAAAAGCTTTTTTTAAAATATTATGCGGTAACAATTTATCAGGAGAATCCTTGCAAAAGCAAATAAATATTATTCTATCTAATAGTTTCTGAGCTTTTTCTATTGCAAGATTAGGAGCAATGTTAATATTTTTTTGGAGAATATCTTTGATTAAATTTGTTCTAATATTCTTAAAGCTTTTATAAAACTCTTTTGTTATCTTTTGTTCTTCTTCAGTATTCATTATATATAGTTGATCTATTACAGAGTCTGATGTTTTGTTAAGAAGATTATCTTTACTCAAAATATAGCAAAATTTGATAAATTCATTAGGGTTAGCCAGTGACTTTATATCGAATTTCTCGTAGGATAGCATATTTGAAGCAAGATATAGACGGATTTCTAAAAAATTAGATACTATAACCCATTTACAACTGCTGCCATATTTAGGTGCATATCCAAAAGCTTGCTCTACAGGTGTTCTGTTATCATTTGTTCTTTTTTGTTTTATATCTAGATTATGATCAGCATCTTTAAGTTCTACAACAACTCTAACATCCCTTTCATTAATACTAAAATATCCAAGGCTTGCATCTGGCTTGCTAGCATCAAATTTAGTTGATTGCTCTGCTATTAAATTAAATTCTTCATTGAAGGGGAGACTATTATAACCTAAAATTTTATCGAAAAAATTATTTAAAAATGTTCCTTGAAGCTCTTTTTCTGTAAAAGAGAAAATGCTTTTATCTTCAATTCCTGAATTCCATTGTTTTATTAATAATAGTTTATCATCAATTTTAGGTATTAAGTTCATAACATATTTTTCTACACATTTGTTTAAAGAAATGGGATTAAAAATAGGATTATAATTCATTTTATCGCCCTTTTTATTGCTTTCATAATATCTTATGAAGTTTGGGTATAAATCATAACTAAAATTTTTTTAGTAAAGACAATAAATGTTAAAATACTCAAAGTAGAAGTTGTTTCTGATTTTATTAAGTAAATTTAATTTGTTCATATGGATATCTTATCTAAACAATTTGTTATCACAAATTGTTCATGCCCCCCGGGGGGATTTGTGAGGCGAAGGGGAACTTGCTTGCAAACAAATAAAACTCAGGGATTAGGTCATGTTCGTTATGTATATAAATTAAACCTCCATAAGTTAGCATTATATTGTTTTTTAATAGTATAATATAATACTATTAAAATTGAGTACGAATATTAAAGGAGGATAAATTATGTCTGATACTCTGAAAGAAAAATTAGCATCTTTACAAAAGGTTGCGAAAGAAAGAACGGTAAAAACTCAAAATATAGAATATGACTTAGAAACCTTGGTAAAAAAGATTGATAAACATATAATAAAACTAGATCCCGAATATCAAAGAAAACATAGATGGACGAATGAAATGTCATCGAAATTAATTGAGAGCTTAATTCTTAATATTCCTATTCCAATGATATATTTATCTCAAGATATTGATGTAGATGAAGAAATCGAGGATGAAGTTGCTAGATACTCTGTTATAGATGGGCAACAAAGATTGAACGCTATTTTCAATTATATGGGAAATGAATATTCGCTCATAGGAATGGATGTTCTTGAAGAATTAAATGGTTCTTATTATAAGGACTTACCACCATTTTTATTGCGTAGATTAGAAGAAAGAACTATTAAGTGTTTGAGAATTGATTCAACATTTGATGCACAAGTTAAGTATGATATTTTTGAAAGACTAAATTCTGGAGCCGTTCAATTAGAATCTCAGGAACTAAGAAATGCTATTTATCGTGGACCTTTTAATAATTTAATTAAAAGATTAGCACAGGGTAATAATTTTAGAACTTTAATTGGTATAGATACATGTAATCCAGAAGATAGTACTAAAGTTAAAAAAATGCAAGATAGTGAACTTGTATTAAGATTTTTCGCACTAGATAACGGTAACTATTATAATTTGAAAAAAGGTTTTAAAAAATTTTTATCAGTAGAAATGGAAAAACTAAATATGCTTGACGAGGCATCATTGCTTGAATTAGAGAATAAATTTGTGCGTGTAACAGAAATCATTTTTAACAATTTTGGACAACATGCATTTGCTAAATATAATTATAAAAATGGTGGGTATAAGAAAATGTCTAACTTTAACGCTGCTGTTTATGATGCTCTTACAATATCTATTTCAACATGCATAGACTTAGATAATCCTCAAATAGGTAAAAATAAAATTAAAAAGTATAATAAATTGTTCAGTGATAAAGGATTTTTTGAAGCTCTAACAGGGAGTGTAGCTGATAGAGAGAAAGTAATTAGAAGGATAGAAGCTGTTAAAGAAATTTTATCATAAAGGATAATTTTGTATATGTTTATTTGATTCATTACACGTAAGATGAAATAAATGATTTTAAGTTTAAATATTAAATGCATCAACATCATTTGCAATAATATTATGTAATTATAATATAAACAAAACACTGTAAAGAAGTTAATTTCTTTACAGTGTTTTGTTTTCATTATCTGACATAATATTTGTTGCATTAAAATTGATATACTTGCAACATTCTATACTGCATTGCAATAACAAGTTTATTTATTCTTATAAGTGTACACAAAAGCTTTTGTTTTCCACTACACTTTAAATATGCCAATAGCAGAACAAATTAGTTTACAATTTGTTCATGACCCCCGGGTACGCCACGAAGTGCGTACCTGTAGTGCAGGTGGGAATCCTGCAT
>ERZ1463037.147-NODE-148-length-11178-cov-12.514430_pt1 | contig 11178 bp, 9 predicted proteins | sample MGYA00564484_ERZ1463037 | MGnify/ENA primary metagenome ERZ1463037 (study PRJEB39244, sample SAMEA3635151) | Helicobacter pylori | study: EMG produced TPA metagenomics assembly of PRJEB11511 data set (Assembly of a 5300-year-old Helicobacter pylori... | reverse complement strand
TTATTCCAATAATAATTCCAAGAAGCGGAATTACAACTGCAAAAATCCAAGTTAAAGTTACATCTTCTCTTAAAGCCATAACAATACCGCCTATTGCAGTTAAAGGTGCAAAAAGCATGATTGAAAAAATCATTACAGTTGCTGTTTGAACCTGAGTAACATCATTCGTAGTCCTTGTTATAAGAGTGGCTGTACCAACCTTATCAAACTCGTGTAGTGAAAATCCTTCGACTTTAGCAAATAATTTATTACGAACAATTCTGCCAAGTCCAACAGAAGTTTTAGAAGATAGGAATGAAGCTATAATAGAACATATAACACCACCTGCTGAAATTATCAGCATAATAACACCTATTCTCATAATGTATTCTATTCCTTTAAAATCTCCACTATATCCTAGGAATGAAATATTCTGAACTACATTCTTTTGAACTATACCTTTATCTATTATATCCGCCATTAATGTTGGCAAATAAAGATTCGCAATTACCTGAATAAAAATCAATATAACTATTGCAATTATGTGCATCGTGTATTGTTTAAGAAATCTAAATAATTTAATCAAAAGTATCATCTCCATTCATTGTTGTTATTTTATTTTTGTTGATCTTTTAAAAGCTTCTTTAGTACATCTAAGCCCTCAAATATTTTATGAATCTCCTGCGGATTTCCTTTAGTCATCACATCTGCAAGATTTTTTTCAAACTGTTTATGGAAAGTTTTATGCATGCCTTCAAAATTTGGAGCTATACTTACATAAACTACTCTCTTGTCCTTCTCACTTCTTTCGCGAACTACCATTTTCTGTTTTTCAAGCCTGTCTATAATTCCAGATACTGTACTATTTGATAGACAAAGCTCCTTGCTAAGTTCAGTTATCTTCATCTTCTTTTTTTTACTTAAAAGTCCTAAAACCATACCTTGAGGTGCAGACATACCAGTATCGCATAGTACCTTAGTCATACTATGTTTAAATAACTGCATAACCTCTTGAAAAAGTCTTGCAACTTCTATACTTTCATTAAATGTTTCCAAATAATCACCACCTTAAATATATTTCGTATGCAATTGTTTCGTGTACGTATATTTAGCTTACGAAATATATTATAATCCCATAAATTTCTTATGTCAATACATATTTAAAAAATAAATGGACATACGTTAACGTCTGTCCATCAAAGGGTTTACATCTATAAATTGTAAACAGTTTCATGCCTTTTATTTAACTTTTTCCACACTAAAATCACTTTTTTTAAGCTCCAATCTTAATCCTCTAAACTCAGAATATGCAAATCTCTCTAATTATGTTCAGCTTTATTTATACATCAAACATAAAAAAAATAACACCTTAGGAATAACCCCTTAGTATTATCTTTTTTCTCTTCACCTATAATGATGCCAGTATAGCATCTCACGACTTAATAAGCATAGTAATTTCACCGAAATGACTTTCAATAAGAAACGACAAAACTATTAAATTTCATTTAGCAATTCGCTTTTGCGAATGTAAAATTTCCGTAAGCCTTTCAGGTTGCATAACAATTAATAATTGTTATGTCCCCCAGAGAACTGCCCAGAGGCTCAGGCTAGCGAACCTGAGGCAGGACGCCGAATGTGAGTGATAGAGAATTTTATATAATCAAAAGATTAGAATTTGTTAATTGAATTTCTAGTTTTTAGTTCTTATGCAAAGCACGTAGGAGGATTTTAATATTCAACGCCTCTTAACGCCAATCCTTTAGCTTTAGCCATTGGTATATATGCTGATGCTTCTGTTTCAATCAATAAATTTTCAACATCAATTGGTTTTATATTTCCCTTACCTACTTCTAAAAGACTACCCACAATGATTCTTACCATATTCCATAAGAAATCATCAGCATTAATTTCTATCTCAATCATATTCTCTTCTAATTCTATTATATTAATATAATTAATAGTTCTTATAGTAGACTTACTATTTGTAGGTGCCGTAGCTAAATACGCAAAGTCATGAGTCCCAACTAAATATTCTGCTGTACTTCTCATTTCTTCTAAATTAAGCACTCCCTCAGAGTTATACACATATTTTCTATTAAACACGTTTCTTAATTCTTTATTACTTATTTTATACACATAAGTAATTGATTTTATATTATATCCTGAATTAAATTTTTCACTTGCACACTCCATAGACTTCACTACTATATCATCTGGTAAATCTCCATTAAGATAATCCATAATAGCTTCTATCCTTAAATCACAATCAGTATGAAAATTCGCCACGTAATTCTCGGCATGCACACCTATATCTGTTCGCACGCAGCCTGTAACCTCTATAGTTTCCCCTACCATTTTAGATATAGCACTTTCAATTTTACCTTCAACTGTTAAATCATTATCTTGTTGTTTCTGCCATCCTTTATATCTACTTCCATCAAATTCTAATGTCATTTTTAAATTTCTCATATATATCCACCTTTAATTTATTAATTATTACTTTATTCATTTACTTAGACAATCATCCTAGTTATATCTTATGTAATAACATATCGTTATTACACCTTGCATAATATGTAAAGTAAAGCCCACTAAACTAATATTCTTTCTTTGACCTATTATTAAATATGCACTAATTTTTACATTTTAAACAAGCTACTTACACCATAATTATAACAAATACATTTAAAACTGTTATACTAAAATTAATATATATCAATATTTTTAGGAGGATGAAAATGATTACAACAATAGGCTTCATAGCTGCAGCTTTTACAACACTCTCTTTTTTACCACAAGCAATTAAAGTAATAAAAACTAAAAACACCTCAGGAATCTCCTTAAGCATGTATCTAATGTTTACAATAGGCGTATTCTTATGGTTTATATTCGGAGTTGCCACAAAACAAGCCTCAATATACCTAGCCAACGGCATAACCCTCATATTTGCAATAATAATTCTAAAACACACCATCGATGATTTAAAGAGAAATAAAAAAGCTTCAGAAACTAACAACCAAACTTTAGAGAATAATAAATAAGTTAAAGAATTTTAAGTGTTTTTCCTTAACCTCCACACATAGTAAGCGTGAATTTCTCCGAAGTGACTTGCAATACGAAACGACAAAACTATTGAAATTTGACTTAGACATTCTTGATTTACGAATGTAAAATTCTCGTAAGCCTGCCAGGAAGGCAGGCTAGCGAACCTGAGCCAGGACGGCGAATGTGAGTGATAGAGAATTTTTCATGAGTAAATCATTAGAATTTCTTAGTCAAATTTCCAGTTTAAAGTTCGTTTGCAAGGCACATAGGAGAAATACCACGCGTTACCGTCCTAATGTATTGGTTCTTGACTTTGCATAGAAAATCCGTCTACCATTATATCTAACCTTTCCTGTGTATCCTCTATTATTTCTACAGGCTTTAATTTTTTAATTATACCAAAAGGTTCTTTTAATGATAATTTATCACCACGACCTGATATAACCCACAATGTTTTATAGCCCTTTGGTAATACATCAAGTTTTGTTTCACCTTTTCCATCCGTAAAATATATTAGTATATTAGTATCTGTACCATTTATATACTTAAACACAGGTGTAAATTTCGTACCACCACGGCTAGTACATCGCTCTCTTATACTATTAATAGATTTAACCTTGTATACCTGCCTTATTTGCGTATCACATTCAATTAGAGTTATTTCATGTTTATAAGTTTTCACTATATTAAAAACTTCTTTTATTGCTCCTTTAAACTCCTCATCGCTTATGCTGCCGCTTACATCTATAGCCAAGGTAATTCTAGCAGTATGTCCCCTAAGTTCTCCTCTTAGATCCAATCTGTTAGGTTGACGCCTATTTCTTCTTGCAACAGTCTTTTTTTTATCACTTTCTAATGTTCCCATAATTTTTTTTAAATACAAATTCCAAGGAATTTCACCTTTTTCATTTTTTAATCCCTTCAAAATTCCCTCTAAATAAAGAGGTACTTTGCCTTTTTCTGAAAGCATTGCATATTTCTGCGTAAAATTTTGGAGAGTTTCCTCGTCAACCTCTATAGATTCTTCCCATAAATCATGAGTTTTACTAGCATCATATTCTTTTTCTATATGCTTATCCTTAGAGTCATCCTCTTGACTTTCATCATCTTCCTCTAATAGATTCAAGGCTTTTTGAATTTCCTTTGCATAATATTCCATGCTCATATATTGCTCAAGATTTATTCTATATTTTGAATTTACATTATCTATTGTTGTCGCAAATGGTGGAAGATAATCTAAATATTGATTAACCACTATATCCATTGCCATATTAATAGCCAAGGTACTATATTTTGTTTTAAGTCCTCTTGCACGTTTTAAATGAAAAGATAATATGTGATAAATCTCATGTTTTATACTACTTTTCATCTGCTCTGCTGTGAGGTTTAAAAAAATATACGGATTAAAGTAAATAACAAACCTAGATAACTTAAAATTCACAGCTGTTGGAGAACTTATATCATATTTTATTTCTCTAGACATTTGAAGCAGAAAATATCCATAGAAATTATCCTTATCCTCTATTAACATAAAATTAACCATTGTGACGAGCTTCAAGAAATCCTCAGTAAAATTACTTGGCATATTCTTTATGCTTTTCACATTAGAAATTTCATCATAAAGCTCACTTTTAAGGATTTCAAAATTTTTTCCCATAATTTCACCTAGCCTTTTATTTGATTATAGGCCTTAAAATACATTTCAACAAAGGCTTCATTTTCCAAACACATTTTATAAACATTATTGCTACTTTCTTTAATATCCTGCATAATTCCTACACCTAAATCCACAGGATAAATATTCAATAATTCTATAAGCCTCTTTATATCACTGTCTAGAATTACTTTATTATCCAATGTATAAATGATATTTTTTGCTGTTAAATATAACCTAGTATGAGTTTCATTTTTAACCTTAGATATTACTTCTTGTGATAATGCCTCACCTGCAAATACATCATCAAAAGAAATTAAAGGTTCATTATCTTCCTGCGTAAATGATATAAACTCATTCGCTATTCTGTTACCTAAATTTCCTTTAATTATATTAAGAAATATTCTTTTAGGTATAGCATCTTTATTATCCTTGTATATTTTATAAACTTTAGACACCCGCGCGTAGCTTCTAGGGGTAGCTCTTATTTGCTCATCCTTTTGATTATTTAGTAGATATTCTGGAAATGTAGATATGAATTCTATAACTTTTTGCTCTAAGTTATTTTCTATAGCCCATGAAATCCAAGCTTTAGGATCACATTCCATATGTAATAAAACAAATCTATTTTCTTGAGCTGCATCCATATCAACTACTTGATAATCGAAATCTTCACCATATTTACTAGAAGGATTCATTGCTGCTAATATTTTCACTCTATTATCTAGCTTATATCCATTTATTTCTCTATTTAATATTAGGTTCATAAGTTCCTGTTGCACTGTGTGCTCACAACGATTTATTTCATCAATAAATAAAAACACTTCTTTACCGTCATTTATCAATTTATCTATTTCTTGTAGTTTTGTGTGAACCGCGTAAACAGTATTTTTTGATTTAACCTCATTTCCATTTATATCTTTAAAACTATAATCCTCAACTGTTGGAAGTCCACCTATCTCTCCTTCTTTTAAGAGGTTACCATCTATAATAACCAGGCTCCATCCTTTATTTTTTGAAAGAGTTTTCGCGAGTGCTGTTTTTCCAATACCACTTTCTCCTACAATTAAAGGTACTTCATTTGTCTCTATAACAAGTTCTACGCTTAACATTGTATCTTTTAAATTCATTTGTTCATCCTTTCTTACATCATATTGAGTTTTTCATCAACTGCTATTTTTTTACATGTTTTACTACCATATTTATAAATAAAAACTATTTTATCCATAGATATATTTCCGTATTTCTCATTTATACTATCACAATTTATAAAATCTCTCACATATTTATCTGGTACAGTTTCTTTAGATAATACCTCTTTAAAAGCCGATTCTACAATATCCCTTGAAAGATCATTAATAATATATTTCATTACCAATGCGTTCTTTTTTAAAAATAATATCTTTTTATTATCATCTAAATTTTCAATAAATTTTATAGCTGATTCATTTTCGCTTATTGCCAATAACTCTACACTTAATGTTGCATTTTTTATATACCTTAAAGCAACATAATTTTCGTTTATTGCTAAAAACTGTATTTCTTCACTTGGATTTTCTATATATTTTATAGAATCATAATCTTTTTCTATAGCAATTTTTTGAAGTTTTTCGCTTGGATTTTTAGAATATTTTATTGCATATCCCTTTTGTTTCATGCCTAATATTATCAATTCTTCTGAGGGATCCTCAATATACTCCAAAGTATTCCATAGCTTTGAAACAACATGTTTTTTCATATCATAAGTTGGTTCCTTTATAAATTCAATTACCCTTGGATTGTTTTCTATTGCTAAATCCTCCATTTTTCTTGTAGGATCTTTTATATAACGAATCATTATACCATCTTTCTTTATCGCCATAAGTTTCATCTCATCACTAGGATTTTCAATATTTTTTATAACAATTGGGTTGGTCTTTATCATCTCAAGAACTTTATCTTCTCTCATATTATTGCACCTCTTTGTAAGACATCATGTGCTTAATACTTTATTAAAATGTCTTATTAATTTACACTAATTATAACATAAAAAAACTAAAATATAATTTAAGAGACACTAAAAAAAGAGATATTTCTATCTCTTTATAAATTAATCAAAATTTTAAAATCATTATCCAAAATACCGTTGCCCCAATTTTTACACCTATCGTTATGATAGGTGGGTGTCCTCAGAGATGTGTAACAGTCCTTGCCAATTAAAAATTGGTCTTATAAGCCAAATCCACATCTAGATCTTGAACTCCCGTATAAATATTGTAGGTTGAAAATAAGAGCTTGACGAATACCCCAGAAATTTAACTTTTAAATATTTGAATACGTTTAATTTCTTTTGTTAATTTTATTATATCAGAATTAAATTAAAATTCAATAGTATTTTATGGTTTTTTAAAATAAATATTTTGGTGATATTTTTTTCTTTAATGGAACCTTTAAGTTTATATAATAATGTTAATTATATTATATACATAAATGCTAATTATATTCTATACATAAATACAAATTATAAATATGGAGATACTACTATTAAAGAAGGTGTTATTATGAATGAAGGTCTAATGGTTCTTATAAGAGGAGTCATCGGATTTTTTACGTTATTGATATTTACTCGTGTTCTTGGAAAACAACAGGTTAGTCAGTTAACTTTTTTTGATTATGTGGTTGGTATAACTATAGGTTCCACAGCCTCTACTTTAACTACAGATTTAACTAGTAGAGCTTGGCCTCATTGGGTAGGCTTAATTACCTGGACTGCCTTATGTTTAATACTTCAATTTATAACAATCAAATCAAAAACCGCTGAAAAGTTTCTAGATGGTGAACCTACCCTTATTATAACAAACGGGAAAATCCTTGAAAAGGCTATGAAAAAATACCGTTATACCATAGGTGACCTTTTAGCACAGTTAAGAGATAAAAATGTTTTTGACATAAACGATGTCGCTTATGCAATAATCGAAAAAGATGGTACATTATCAATTTTGAAAAAAACTCAAAGTGATTCAGTTACACCAAAGGATCTTAATATTAAAACCTCAACTGCTTGCATGGATTATGAAGTTATATATGACGGCTCCATTGTACAAGATAATTTAATAACTATTAATAGGAATGAAAGATGGTTAATGATTAAACTAAAGGAGAAAAATATTACTGATGTATCTCAAGTTTTTTTAGCTATATATAATAAAACAAGTGGCTTACATATAGATCTTTATGAAGATCATATAAAAGAGACTAAAAAATAAAATATAAAGGAGTAACTTAATCTATGAAAAAATTTATAACTTACTCTATACCTATAGTTACTTTAACGGTTTTTATATTAATAATGCTTGGAGGTAATTATTTAAAAAAGCCTCATAACCCTTCAGAAGATGTAATGTCTTTTATAAATCTATCAATAAAACATGCAGAAGTTGAAAATTGGGATAAACTTAATCAAGATGTGACTAATATTGATTATGCTTGGAAAAAAATTATACCCCGCATACAATTTAGCGTTGAAAGAGATGAAATATATAATATAAGTTTAAATATTGCTAGTCTTCGTGGATCTATAGCCAGTAAAGATAAATCTAGTACACTTATTGAATTAAATGAAATGATAGAAAATTGGGATGAGCTAACAAAATGATTTATACTGCTAACTATAGATTATCAATTTTTCTAAGAGGATGTAACACCAAAAGGATATATCACTATAACTGCATTCACATCGCTAAGTAATTCTAATATTTATTTTATTTACAGATGCTAAAAAATACAAACTCGCTATCGCTCAAACATGTATTTTTCTAGACGCATCTTCAAATAAAATAAATAAAGAATTACTAAAGCTTGTTCAAATGCATTTTACGTGATATATCCTTTTGTTAACATCCTCTAAGAAAACTATTATGTATACTAGAATTATTACTTACAAAGGTAATAATCAATTTTTGTCATATTCTTAGTCGGCAGGCTACGCCTTTAAACCTTTTGGGCAACTTTTAAAAGTTTTTCTTAATTACTTGGAGTTCATGTAACGCTCTAGTTGCCATCACATACCTAAGTTTATCTTCTTGCTTATATTGAGTTTGACCATTGTCTGCTTTGTGCTCACTATCATCCTTAGGCTCATCTAATACCATAATTACTGCATCAAATTCTAGTCCTTTAGCAAAATATGATGGTAACACTACAATTCCACTATGATACACGTCATTTTCCTTATCTATAATCTTAATGTTTGCATTCCCATTAATTAGATCAAATATATTTTCTGATTCTTTTATATCTTTACATATGATCGCAATGTTTTCATAAGTCTTATTTTGAAAATCATCAATTTTGCCGAGTACAAATTTTTTAAATTCATCTCTACTTGAAATTAATATTTCTTTAACTTCTTCACCATTTCTTACTATTGGGACAATGGGGTCTGCGTCTAAATATTTATTAGCATACTCCATGATTTCTTTTGTAGATCTATAACTAGTATTTAATCTAAATTCCTGAACATTACAACTTGGAAGTATATTTTTTAAATCAAGCATAGGTAGTTCTCCATCAAATGGTATTAATCTTTGATTGCTATCCCCAACTATAGTTAAAGAACTACACCCAGTTAATTCCTTTATGACTAAAAACTGAAGTTCATTATAATCCTGTGCTTCATCTATTACTACATGTTTTATTTGCTCAGATGTTTTTGTTCCTTCAAGCTTAATCTTGAAATATAATATACCGCCTAAATCATTTTCAGTTAATCTTTTATTTCCATTAATATTGTTATATAATTCAACACAGTTTCCGTTATCGAGCCAAGTAAGGCTTCTTTTTAACAGAAGTACTTGTTTTATAACTTCACGGATATTAAGTCTTCTATTAAAATCAAAATCATTTGTTTTTAAGTCCTTTTCCTCTGCAGATAAAGCAAAAATAATCTTTTCATATTCCTTTTGTATCACTCTAACTTTTTCATCTCTAGCATCATTAATTTTAGAATAAATAATTCTTCTAATTTTTTTACTTCTTCTAAATAAAGGCATAGTTTTATAATCATTGTTAAACATTTCTTTAATATCGTCTTTAGATATTATTAACTCATCCATAAAAATTAAATCTTCTGCTTTAAAATATTCATTATCCAATTTTTCTACAGCACTATCGATAAAGTTCTTATAATCTATAGAATTTTTATATGTTATGTCCTTTGCAAATTTCTTTTCTCCACTAAGTACTTTTTCCATATATTCCTTTAGACTCATTACTTCTTTAAGTTCTAAAATATCAAAAGCAAAATCTCTAAATGTTGTTTGCTTAACCCCTGATTCACCAAGGCTTGGTAATACTGTTGATATATATTCTATAAATACATTATTAGGTCCTAATATCAAAACCTTATCTTCAAGTATTTTTCTATAATTATAAAGTAAATATGCAACCCTATGAAGTGCAATAGTAGTTTTCCCACTACCTGCAACGCCATCAACTACAATAGTTTTAGTTCTTGGTTGTCTTATTAAATCATCCTGTTCCTTTTGTATTGTCATTATTATATCTTTGAGCTTTTCATTTGCATTACCACTAAGTACCATTTGAAGTATCTCATCTTTTATATCTAGTGCTGAATTAAACATACCTGTTAGTTTTTCTTTCTTTATTATGTATTGTCTTTTAGCTAAAATATTCACAGCTATTTTTTCTTTTGGTGCATCATAAAACGCTTCCCCTAGAGCCCCAGTATAAAATAGAGATGCAACAGGAGCTCTCCAATCTACTACTAAAGGTTCATAAATATTATCTTGCGTAACTCCAAATCTTCCTACGTACATTTTATTTATTCCATAATCTTCTTCAGAGAAATCTATTCTTCCAAAATAAGGAGAGCTTTTAAGTGCCGTTAGCTCCTTAAGTCTTCTATCAATAGTTTTAAACGCCTCTTCTTTTACGTATATCTCATGATCAAAATACTCTATTACCATATCTTCATCATCTCTATAGTCTTCAATTACTTTTTTTCTATATTCTAAAATATATTTTGTAATTTCCTTTCTCTTCTCAATATATTTTAAAATTTCTTCACTAATGATATCAACAACAGACTTTAATTTTTTTTCTTCTATATTAAATTCTAGCTTCTTTTTTAATTCTACTTCCACGGAACTTGCCTCTATATCATGTTCATTATTATTCAAAACTAGCACCTCATTTCTTGTTTTTTTTAAAGTAATCAAATCTAAAACAAATAATATATTACACACTATTTATTTTCTCTTACTCCTCTTATATCAAAGAAATTTCATTCCATCCAATGATTTCTGAAATACCAAGACCCGGAGCATCGTTAATAGTTATAGTGTTACCTTCTACAGCTGCACCACCAACTATTGCACACTTATCAAAGAACAACATAGTATCTAAATCAGCTTTAACCAAGTTAGACTTTGATGCAGCAAAACTAGCTGCTGCTGTTATGCCTATTCTATTTTCTAACATACATCCCATCATGCATCTTA
>ERZ1463037.145-NODE-146-length-11202-cov-13.124159_pt1 | contig 11202 bp, 10 predicted proteins | sample MGYA00564484_ERZ1463037 | MGnify/ENA primary metagenome ERZ1463037 (study PRJEB39244, sample SAMEA3635151) | Helicobacter pylori | study: EMG produced TPA metagenomics assembly of PRJEB11511 data set (Assembly of a 5300-year-old Helicobacter pylori... | reverse complement strand
CTATTTCAATTTCCTTATAAAATATAGTATAATCCCTATAAAGTATTGCATTCTTAACTGCTTCATGAACCGCAATTATAGGATAATTAAATGGAAATATCTTTTTTAAAAATTCTTCTACTCTATCTAACATATCTAATAAATTTCCTTGCACAAGTATAACTTCATCAAATTTATCATTTACCTTATTTACGATTCTTATCATATTGTGAGGTAAATAAATACTATTGATTGAGGAAAATACCAATAATCCACCAAGGGTAACTACCCTTTTATTATAATCTCTTTCTATGAAAGTTATTCCTGCATTATCCATAAATTCTAATCTATTTTCATTATTTACTAATATGCCTTTATTTTCAAAATATTTATTAATAATATCTAAATTCAAACTATTAATGTCACTATTCATAATAGGCATAGTCTCAATATTAAGATTAAAATTTTCTTGTAAGCTAGAAATTAATTCTTCTTTCCTCATTGTATCTGTTGTGGAACCTCTTCTTATGTAAAATGCGCCGTTCTCTCTTAATTGATAAGGCTTCTGACCACCATCATATATAGTTATAATTGCCACGTTTTTGCTTTGATATACTATGAAATCTATAGATACTGGAATAGGTGGTTCACACCTCGAACTAATTATTTGCTGAATTTGTTCTTCTTTAAATTCATTGGCATCGATACCTATAATTCTTTTTGTTTTATCCTCTACCCCAATTATGATATATCCACGTCCTCCGCGAGAATTAGCTATAGCCGATACGTCTTTAGCTAGTTCTTTTTTACCACTTTCTATTAATATATCAATTTTTTGCTTATAATCTAGTTTTGTACCCTCATCTCTTTTTAACAACATGTTAATTCTTTTTAAATCCATACATTTCACCCCAAATACGCTGTAATAATATACTATGTTTACCATAGTATAATGTTCCAAATACCTTAAAAATAATTTTATGATTATATTATAAAACAAAAGGCGATGAAATACCATCACCCTTTATTATATAAAAGAAATCATTTAAACTAGTAAATTATTTAAAGTTTTTATCATCTCCTATATTCATTATTTGTACTTCTACATCCACTTTCAATTCAGTTTTTTTAATAATATTAGGGATTGTTATATTAGGATATTTTTCATTAAATTGTTCAGTTATATCAAACGTATCTATGCCTTTATCCTTATATGTTTGGAATAAAGCGTTGCAAGCTTTCACAATATTCTGTTCTGATTTTTCTTGAATTTCATTTACATTTTTTTTTGTAAAAGTAAATTTATTTTGTGCTTCTCCAAAATCTACATTAACCGTAATTTTCTTTTTCAAATGAATTATATTATCATAATAATTGACTTCAGTCTTAGTTTTACTTTTTCTGATTTCTAAAGTTACAAACTTGTTAATATTACATGGATTTGTTATTTCTAAAGTACCACCTATAATCGAATTCATTAAAAAGTTAAAACCTTGACCTTGCTGGTTTGTCAAAATACTAACCATTTTATCCTCTTTAATCACAGCACCACCGTTTATTTCTAGTTTTGCATCTAAAGAGTTTCTTTTAAGATCAATTATAGGTAAAACACTGGTTTTATCTCCCATTAATCTTTGATTATAAAAATCATTAAAACTAAGCGTTATAGCTCTTGAAGATGATCCAATATTTAATATAATTTCCTTTAGAAGTATTCCAATGTATTTTTCTTGAATAATCTCGAGCTTCATAAGTTTCTCTGGATCGCCAACATATACTCCAATATAAGGTCTTAAAAGCAACTCTTGATCTCTATCTAAAAAATCCAAATAATCACTTACACCTAATTCCGCAGCCTTTTGAGTAAATAATATAACTTTGTTTTGTGTGAAATTTAATTTATAACTAGAAACAGCATTCATATTTCTAATAGCTTCAAACATTGTCTTTCCTACTCCTTCAAATAAAACCCTTTGATCCACCCCTTGAGCCGCTGAACCTTTACTTCCTTTAAAAGCTTCAGTATATACTATAGGCCAACCGTGGTCATCTACATCTATAAGCATGGCAGTAACAAATGAAACTGTATTAATATCTCTATAACTAAAACATGATGACATAACAAAACAATTTATTATTATACAGCTTATAAATATCATTTTCTTATATTTTCTCATTATAATCATCCTTATTAAAAATACTATTAGATATGGTATTAAGATCCTTTCTATAAAATAAGTCCTTGAATTTGAAGGTTTCTAATGTACCCAAAGGGAATAAATATGGATATCCACAACTTTCAAGACCCGCCATATGTGCTATAAATATAATAAAGCCAATATAGAATCCTGGAAGCCCCAGAACTGATGAAAACAAAATAATAATCACATTCCATATAGCTATAGCACTATAAATTTTAGGAACTAAAAATGATGATATTGATGATAGTGCCACAATTACTATAGTACTTTGTGATGCTATACCTGCCCCCACTGCAGCATCACCTAAAATTAGTGCTCCAACAATGCTCATTGCCTGCCCTATAGACTGAGGCAACCTTATACCCGCCTCGCGTAGTAATTGGAAGAAAAAAGTCATTAATAATAATTCTATTACCGTAGGCATAGGTACTCCGGCTCTACTACTTGCTAACCTTAAAGTAATTACCGTTGGAAGCAGAGCAAAATGAAAAGTAGAGATAGCCAAATATAAACCAGACAATAGGTAAGCTAAAAAGAAGCTAACCAACCTAATAATTCTTAATGTATTAGCAAAATACTTATTAGAATAATAATCGTCTGGTGTTTGAAAATTATCTATAAAAAAATAAGGTGCAGTAATCACAAAAGGAGTTCCATCCACAATTATTCCTACTTTCCCCTCTAACAGTTTTGATGCAGCAACGTCTGGTTTTTCGGTAGTTCCTATTGTATCAAAAGGCGTATTTTTATTTTTTAATGCCTCTTCAATATAATTTGTGTCTAATATAAATTCTAATTTTATATTAGTAACCTTTTTTCTTATATAATCTACAAGTTTATTAGGTGCTACACCTTCAATATAGCATATCACAATTACAGTATTAGACTTACTACCCAGAATTACAGTTTCAAATTTCAATGATGGATCCTTAATTTTTCTTCTAATTAATGATACATTATCTACAAAGGCTTCTGTAAATCCTTCTCTCGGACCCTTAATTACACTTTCTGTAACTGGAATTCCGACACTTCGCCTTACATATCCTTTGGCCTCACAATAAAATGATTTATTTGTAAAAGAGAATACAAGTACCAAGTCTCCTGATAAGACGTGGTATATAGCATCATCATCATCTTTAACATCTCCAATGCTATTAGCCGGTAATATTTCTTTTTTTATATACTCTAAATTTACAGTATCAATTTTATATTGTATTAAAGGTTTAAATATATACTCACTAATAAATTTAGAATCGCATAAATCATCAATAAATATTCCATATATTGTACCTACATTACATTCTATCTCTCTATACTTTACATCATAGCTATTTTTTAATTTTTCCTTAATATATTCTATATTTATTTTTTCCATTTTAATCACCCATTTTATTATTTGTAATGTCAAAGTTTATTATTCTAAAATGTTATAACATTTTAGTTTAATATTTTTATAATGGGAAATACTACTAATATATTATATATATTTTATATCATTCTGTTAAAAACAAGAAAAAAAGGGAGGCGAATGGTGATTGGATAAACTAAATACAAAACATTTAATATTCATAATTTGGGGAACCTCTATTGTAGGAATGAAAACATATCCTAATGTATTCATTATAAATGGAGGTCGTGATTCTTGGATATCGATTATTATAGCTTCTATTATTATTTTATTTTACTTTATTTATTTACTTTTCGTTTGTAAAAAAACGAATTCTTACGATATGGTTAAAATATACCGTAAAGCTTTAGGTAAAACATTTGGGGATCTTTTCTTAATCCTATTTATCCTGACCTTAGTTTTAACTTTAATAGAAAGCTCTTCAGTTGAAGCAAATGCATTACACTTAAATATGCTTTCTGAAACTCCTATTTGGTTTTTTCTTTTATTTATATTAATTCCTGCAATTTATGTTGTAAAAAAAGGGACTAGAGCAATAACTATAACAACTATAGTTGGAATAAGCATTATTATGTTTGCAGGAATAAATTTAGCTATTCTTACAGCTAAATATAAACATTACAGTTACCTACTTCCTATAATGGCGAATGGTATAAGTAAATCTTTTATTTTATCTATAATAAAGGCACTAGGTTGTTACGGTAGTATAGCTATTTGCCTTCCATTTTTAACAAGAATATATAATAAATCAAAAATTATAAAACATTGCATTATTGCAATATTGATTGTCATACAAATGGAAATCGTTGCGAACATCGGGCTAATAAGTACCTTTGGAGTAGCTAGAGTCTTAACTATTAACTATCCAAAACTTCTACAAACTCAGTTAGTTGATTATTTCGGTTTTATAGAAGGTGGCGAATTTTATGTAATGCTTCAAATGGTAGGCGGTTGGTTTATAAAATATGTATTAGACCTAAGTGCTATATTAATTCTATTACAAAAACTATCCTTCTTTAATAAATACTGGGTATATATTATTAGTTTATTTGTATTCATAATTTCCTATTTCATCTCGGCTAAGGTACTAGTACTATACAAATTTTTAGACTTTTACGTATATTTTTCTGTTATAAGTTTCATATTAATACCGACAATAATTTTCAGCATATCTTTATTTAATAATCGTCAAAAGCTTAAAAATTACTAATTCAAAAAATAAAAAAAATTAGGTTAAATCATCATCTGCCATACTGTTGCAACGACCCATGAAATGATTTAACCTAACGCTCAGTTTTAATTTATAGTATTTAATTTTGTTTTTAAAGCTGCTACCAATGGTAGTGCTAAAGCAATACCTGCAATCACTTGAAGAATATTAGTTGGTATATCCTTTAACGAAATAATTAATGCTTGTTTAATTGCAAAGTCTTTAGAAATAAATGTTAGTATAACAGTTCCCCCAATGTAATAGGCTACAATCATCCAAATTCCAGCTACAACAAAAGCAAAGATATTATTTAAAGTATTATTTCCATTGTAACCTTTTCTATATGCAATAGTTCCAGCAATATATCCCATTACACCTTTAATAACAAATGTAAATGGTGCCCACATGGTATATCCACTCATTAAATCAAATAAACACATACCAACAGCCGAAGCTATAGCAGATTTTTTTCTTCCAAATAATATTGCTGATAAAAATACCATACTATCTCCCAAATGAAGTACTCCCATAAAAGTTGGTATATGTATAACTGACGTAGCTAAAAACGTAATAGCTGCCATTAAACTAATTTGTACAATATCAATAGTTTTGATAGATGTGTTACTTCTTTCCATTGTTCCCCCCCTAAAATTTGTTTTTAAATGTTTTCTTAAATTACTCTCTAATAACATTATATACAATACTTATTAATTTTCAAATGTATCCATACGCTTTAGACGTGTAATAATTATATACATTTTGTATATACATCGCTAAAATACCAAATACTATATATTGTTTAGTATTTTGATAAATGGAGGTATCTATATGACTTTTTTACGATGGCTCGGTGGATTTGTGGTTTTATTTTGGTTGATGGGAGTGCTTTTTAGTAAAGGAGGAAGTTTAATTAACATATTACTAATAGTTGCTGCCATTGTATTTATAATTGACATTCTATCTAGTAAAAGAAAAAATTTATAAAATTAAACCTAAAAAAGTCTCTTGAAATATTATCAAGAGACTTTTCATTTTATTTGTTTTTTTAATTAAGTTACCAAAAAAACTTATCTTCTACTTAATCATTATTTTTACTAACATCTGATAATATTAAGCCTTTATTATGCTCCAATGCCCAACTAATACCCCAATCATTTTGGAACAATAATAAATCTCTATCCTTAAAATCTTTAACTAATCTAGCATCACTAGTTAAGTTAAGTTTTTCTTTATCTATTGCACTCTTTTCAATCCATCTTATATTCTTAAATGCTAACCTATCAATTTTAATATCTACATTATATTCATTTTTAAGTCTAAATTCTAGTACCTCAAACTGAAGAACTCCGACAACCCCAACTACAATTTGTTCAATTCCTATATGTAGTTCCTTAAATACTTGGATTGCACCCTCTTGAGCTATTTGTGTTACTCCCTTTATAAATTGCTTTCTCTTCATAGTATCAACAGTTCTCACCCTTGCAAAATACTCTGGTGCAAAAGTTGGTATTCCTTCAAACTCAAATTTATTTGAAGAAGAACATATAGTATCTCCTATGCTAAATATACCTGGATCAAAAACTCCAATAATATCTCCAGCATAAGCTGTATCTACTATTTCTCTCTCTTGTGCTAAAAACTGTTGAGGTTGTGCAAGCTTTATTTTATTACCTCCTTGCACATGATAAACATCCATTCCTTTTTCAAACTCTCCAGAACAAATTCTCATGAAAGCAATTCTATCCCTATGAGCCTTATTCATATTAGCTTGAATTTTAAAAACAAACGCAGAAAAGTCTTTACTATAAACATCAATTTTTCCTATGCTCGAATTTCTTGGCAATGGAGGTGATGTTAATTCTAAAAAGCTTTCTAAAAATGGTTCAACACCAAAATTAGTTGATGCGCTACCAAAAAATACTGGAGTGAGTTCACCATTAGCTACTTTAGCTAAATCAAAATCATCACCTGCTACATCTAGAAGTTCCATATCTTCCATAAGTTTCTTATATAAATCCTCACCAATAAGTTCAATTGCTCTTTCATCTGAAACATTAATTTTTGTTTCTTTAGCTTCTATTTGACCATGCTTTCCATCATCAAAAACTATTATTTCTTTTGTACGCCTATCATAAACGCCTTTAAAATCTACTCCACAACCTATAGGCCAATTCATTGGATAAGATCTAATTCCAAACTCATTTTCTATCTCTTCCATAAGTTCAAATATATCGCGAGTTTCACGATCCATTTTATTAATAAAAGTAAAAATAGGTATCTCTCTAAGGCTACAAACTTGAAACAACTTTCTTGTTTGTGCCTCTACTCCTTTTGCACCATCAATAATCATAACTGCACTATCTGCTGCCATAAGGGTTCTGTATGTGTCCTCACTAAAATCTTGATGCCCTGGGGTATCAAGTATATTTATACAAAAATCTTTATAATTAAATTGCATAACTGAAGACGTAACAGAAATACCTCTTTGTTTTTCTATTTCCATCCAATCAGAAACTGCATGTTTAGAAGCTTTTCTAGCCTTAACTGAACCTGCAAGTCTTATAGCGCCACCATATAATAATAACTTTTCCGTCAGTGTAGTTTTACCGGCATCTGGATGAGAAATTATAGCAAACGTTCTTCTCTTTTTAATCTGTTTTATGTAATCCTCCAAGGTATCGCTCTCCTTTTTTTATGTTTTAAATTATGTAAATACATATATATATTCCTACAATAACTAGCTTAACTCCTAGTGATTCTAAAATTTCACCTATCAAATCTCTACCTATCAATTTTAGCTTTTATACACATATCTGTCAACTAAGGTTGTACTTATAAATGGTAACAGAATAAAATATTTTTAAGTAGAATTTATTCTGTATAAGTTTGTTGTATCTATCTAGAGAATTTGAAACTTTATTTGTTTAGAGGATGAGAATACAATTCAGACATCGTAATATACAATGATTTCTGTTGTAGCATTTTTGAATCTTTTGTATATGTACTTATTCCACCCATTTTTAATAATTCATCTATTGAACTTGTTGCTAAAGTATACTCCTTCATAAACTTACCATATACAAATGACTTTGCATCATGTACTTTTTCTATAATCTTTTGCACTGGATTTAATATTCTTTCTTCAATTATCGAAGGATTTCCAAGCAAATCATTCACACTAACATTGCTTGAAAAGTGCTTATCCTTGTCTATTTCAACTGTATTACTTGTCTTAGTGCCATCTAACTTTCCAGAATCAAGTGTTATATTAAATCCCTTAGACAATATAACACTTGATTTACCATCAGCTCCATTTAGCTGAATTGTCTTATCCCCTACTATATCATTCTCCACATTTTGATTCATAAGACCTTCTAAATTATTTAATAACTTGCCTGCTTGCTTTTCAATTTTTGACTTTTCGTCTTCACTCAAATCATAATTTGTATATTGCTTTGATAATTCTTTGAGTTGATTGCCTATATTCTTTATATCGTCTAATCCCACCTCTTTCTTTTGTAAAATTGACATTCCACTTTCAATTTGTTGCTCTGAATTTTGGCTAACTGTTAATTGATCATTCATATTTCTTATTTTCTGTTTTATAAGCTCATCAGAACTTATTTTCTTGCTATTAGTAATACTATTTTTGTTATTCAATACCTTCTGAAGTTGTTGGTTACTACTATTGTTTATATATGGATTATTAAAATTTCCAATAATCATTTTTCATTTCCCCCTTCAACTGAAATCTAAAAAATAAATCATACTATAGTTATCGAGATTAAAAAATAAAAAGATACCCTAAGTGAAAGAAATTTTAAATTAACAGATTCCGTTTTGAGCTGCAAAAAAGGCTAAACAGAATAAATACACAAGCATTAAAGGCTATGTTTTCACATAGCCTTTAATGCTTGATATAATTAAATTTAGACTTCCTGCTAGTAATTTTATCTATAATAATTTTAGCCAATCTCTTTTATTATATAATATTCTAATAATCGTAACTGTATTGCTCTGCTCAGTGATAATATAAAACACAATATAGCTATCTACTAAAAATTTTCTTATTCTTTTATATGCCAATCTATCATCAAATACTAAGGCATTTCTTAATGGCATATCTTCTAAGGTAATAATTTCTTTAGCTATTTTCAAAACCACCTTTTGTGAGGTTTCAGGTTCTAAAAGCTCTTTAGATATATATGCACCAATTTCATATAAGTCTTTTTCAGCAGGTTCAGTAATTTGTATATTATAGGTACTCATTTTATAAATCTTTCTGTATGTCAGCTAACGCTTCTTTGAAAGGTCTTACTTTTTTCTTCTGCATCGCTTCTACACCTTCGTCAATTAATTTATACAATTCAAATTTACCTACAAGTTTTTCATAAGTTTCAATGCTCATAACTGCTAAATCACCTTTACCATTTTTAGTAATATACACTGGCTCATTATACTCATGGCAGAATTGTGATATTTCAGCATATTTATTTCTTAAATCTGAGCTTGGTATTATTGATGGCATAAAATACACCTCCCACTTTACATATCAATATTGTATCATTATTTCGATATGCAATCAAGTCTTAAAGATAGAATTTTAAATTTCAGATACTAATAAGTATATGTGAAAAAATTAGACCTACTACCGTAGCCATATTAAAAAACATGGAAACACCTTATACTAAAATGTATTAGGCGTTTCCTTTGTATAAATCCAATGTTATTTATAGTTTAAATATTAATATTTTATAACTAACCACTAAAACATTTTGGTAAAACACCTTAAGTGTTTAGATGTTAATATATACGTTATCATCTCTTTCACTTCCACAAGGTTCCATTCATAATAATATGTAATTTTTCTGGAGTGGCTTGCAAAATAAAATAAGTAACATTGAATTTTTATCTTAGTAATATTATCTTGCACTACCAGCAATATAGCTTAAATAATTGTATAAGTTTTCTCCGAAGTGACTTGCAAAAGAGACGTAGAAACTATTGAAATCCCATTTATGAATTCTTCTTTTGCACTTCCCACCATATACCTTAGATAAATATATAAGTTGTTTCCTGAGTGACTTGAAAATGAAGCGAGAGGATTATTAAATTTCAATTTAGAAATTCTTCTTTTGCAAATATAAAATTCACGTAAGCCTGACAGGATGTCAGGCTAGCGAACCCGAGACAGGACGTCGAGTGTGAGCGCTAGAGAATTTTATATTTTCAAAATATTAGGATTTCTTAATGGGATTTTCAGTTTCAAGCTCATTTGCAAGGCATTTCGGTGATTTATACTATTATCTAGGTATAAAGCCTATTTTCTTTTGCATTTTTCTTAATGTTTTATTTGCAACATAGTTAGCCTTTTCCGCACCTTTTTTATAAATTTCTTCTAAATATGCTTTTTTACCTATGTATTCCTTAATTTTAATCTGTATAGGCTCAAGCTCTGAAACTACTGCTTCTGCTACATCTTTTTTAAACTGAGCATATCCTTGACCTTCATATTTTGCTTCTATCTCCTCAACAGACATACCAGTTATAGTCATTAATATTGTCATTAAATTTCTAACACCTAGTTGCTCATCATTAAACTTAACTATTCCTAGACTATCCGTAACTGCTCTATTTATTTTTTTTCTTATAACTTCTGGTGGATCCATTATTAAAATAAATCCATTAACATTTTCTCCTGATTTAGACATCTTCTTCGTAGGTTCTTGTAAGTCCATTACCTTAGCTCCTGCTTTGCCTATATATGGTTCAGGTATTACAAATGTATCACTATATGTTTTGTTAAATCTTTCAGCTATGTCCCTAGCAATTTCAAGATGTTGAAGTTGATCTTTTCCTACAGGTACTAAATTAGTTTGATATAATAAAATATCTGCTGCCATTAGTACAGGATAAATAAGTAGCCCCGCTCCTATACTTCCTGCACTGTTTTGTGATTTAACTTTATATTGAGTCATTCTGCTTAATTCTCCCATGTAAGTAGAACAAGTTAAAAGCCAAGTTGCTTCACTATGAGCTGGAATGTGTGATTGAATAAACATAGTGTTTTTCTCAGGGTCAATACCAGCAGCTAAGTAAATAGCTAATAATTCTAAAGTTCTTCGCCTAAGATCTTTCGGTTCTTGCTTTACTGTTATTGCATGCAAATCCACCACACAAAAATAGCATTCATATTCATCTTGTAATTTAACCCAATTTTTTATTGCTCCTAAATAATTTCCTAGGGTTAAGTCACCTGAAGGTTGAATTCCACTAAATATTACTTTCTTATTTTCTTCCAATATAAACATCTCCTATAAATAAAATAAATGAAAAAAGCCCTATGGATAAATCCATAGGGCGAATATACACGGTACCACCTAATACTTAGAAACTATGTTAAG
>ERZ1463037.144-NODE-145-length-11241-cov-6.676113_pt1 | contig 11241 bp, 9 predicted proteins | sample MGYA00564484_ERZ1463037 | MGnify/ENA primary metagenome ERZ1463037 (study PRJEB39244, sample SAMEA3635151) | Helicobacter pylori | study: EMG produced TPA metagenomics assembly of PRJEB11511 data set (Assembly of a 5300-year-old Helicobacter pylori... | reverse complement strand
TTCCCTACACGACGCTCTTCCGATCTCATGTACCACAGACAAAATTACACCTTCCACAGGCAATACACCTTGAAGAATATTCATCCCACATTTTAGATTTATTGACTCTTTGATCTAAGTTTTCAGGTATAGTAACCTTTATATCATTACTTGATACATATTCAGGTTCTACCACAAGTGTTCCTACTATATCCTTATTAAAATAATTCATTAGCTCCTCGGATTTACACTCCACAAAAACTTCATCATTTTTAATTTTGGTGTACATATCATAATCTTCTGTCTTATTAGACCCCATACTGGCACAAAAACAGTTTTCGAAGCTATCACTACAACCCATAAGCACAAATTTAACTTTTTCTCTTAAAGTTTTGTAATAATAATCCTCGTCGCCATTTCTTAAATAAACTTCATCAAGCCTCTTCATTGCATGTATATCGCAACTTCTTAAAAAAATTAGTATTTTCTTTTCGCCTTCTTTTGGCTCTTTGCATTCATCTTCAGTAAAATAAAATAATGTTTGAGTAATCGGAAGTATTATTTCCTTTGGCGAAAAAGTAGATTTGGTATTAAATTCTATTTCTTTTATACTCTTTATTTCCTTATACCTAATTGTATCTGTGTCCGCAAAAGTTCCCTTTCCCTTGAGCTTTACTGGTGCATATACCTTATATTTATCTCTTAATCTTTCAAGATGCTCATCAAACTTCTCTATTTTTAACCTAAATCCCATAAATATAATCGCCTCCATTGTAATAATTTGAATTAATTATCAATCTTTGTTAATTAATTCACTATTTAAATTAAACTTAAAACTACTTATATCCATCGTATTTCAAAAAAAAATAAAAGTATGTGACTTCCATCACACACTTTTGAAATACCCGTTTAATTTCTCCTCATGATCTTATTTTAAGTTTTCCCGTTTATTCCTTTAGTTAAAATTATGGGCAATCGGTTTCATTTGTTAATTTCGGATGCTTCTTATAATATATAATTAACTTCAATCTCTTAATTCTTTGTCTTCGTTCCCTATTTTTACAATGAAAAGTATATATTGACAATTATATATTACATGTGTAATATATAATATGAAGCTGAATATCGCAATAAACAAATTTATTAGAAAGTAGATGATAAAATGATTAATCCATCTAAAATATCAAATTCAGAATGGGAAGTTATGAAATGCGTTTGGGCGAATCCGACCTGCACTGCAAATGAAATTGTTAATGCTTTAAGTAAAAGAACTGATTGGAAGGCAAATACTGTTAGAACTTTAATAAATCGTTTAGTCAAAAAAGAAGTTCTAGGTTACAACATAGATAAAAAAGATAAAAAAACGTATTATTACTTTCCTTTATTATCAGAAAATAAATGTATAAAAGCTGAGAGCGAATCCTTTATAAACCGTGTGTTTAATGGCTCCTTAAATGGTATGATTGCAAACTTTTTAAATGAATCAAAATTGTCTGATGAGGAAATTAAAGAACTTAAAAATATTCTTGATAAGAAGAAAGGTTAAATAGGTGTATTTATGTTATTTCTAATATCTATTTTTAAATGGGTATTATATTCAACCGCTTTAGCAAGCATTTTAAGCTTAATAATTCTTCTTTTCAAATTATTGCTTAAAGATAAGCTAGGCGTTAGATGGCACTATGCAATTTGGCTTATCCTTGTAATTAGATTATTAATGCCTTACGGACTACAAAGCTCATTAAGTATCTTTAATATTATTAATTTTCAAAATACAACTATTACACAAGTACCTTATACAATAACTTATAGAGCAATCAAAATTTTTAATAATAAAGAGAGTAATACAAATGTAGCTCCAAATCTTGTGAAGTCTAATTTACAAGCAAATACATCTGATGATGACCAGATTCCGATATATTTGCAATTGATAAGTTGCCTGTGGTTACTGGTCGTTATTATAATCGCTTCCTATACTATTGTAATGACGATGAAATTAAAGTCCAAGTTTAAGAAAGGTCATGTATGTAATAATAAGAAAGTTTTACTTCTTTTATTACAGTGTAAAAACAAGTTAAATATAAAATCTAATATAAAAATTATAAATACTAATGAAATTAAAACACCATGTATTTATGGATTTATAAAACCTAAATTGCTACTACCTATTGGTACTTATAATTTTCTAAATAAAAACGAATTAGAATTTATAATCTTACATGAACTAGCCCATGTAAAACGCCTCGACATAATAGTAAGTTGCATATCAGGAGTACTTCAAATAATACATTGGTTTAATCCAATTATATGGTATTCATTTTATAAAATGTCTAATGACAAGGAACTCGCTTGTGATGCCTTAGCTTTGTCTCATGTTAACTGTGAAAACTACATAAATTATGGTAAAACTATTATAAAATTGTTAGAAAGCTATAAGAAAACGCCTCAATTTTATGGTATGTCCTACATCATAAATAATAAATCTCAAATTAAAAGAAGAATTACTATGATCTCTTTATTCAAGAAAAATTCTTATAAGTGGTCGATTATACCTATAGTAACATTAACTTTATTAGGAGGAATAATGCTTACTAATGCTAAAAATAAACCAGTGTTAGCTGACAATAAGAACAATCAAACTACAAAAGCTATCACCAATTTAAATAATGATAGTAAAACAAACATTGAAAGATATAATATTTCAAATGGATTAAAATTCACAGGCTATGCACTTATCATTAAAGACCCAACAAAAATTAAAGTTGCCTATAGTAATAAACTAGGAAAACAGGGGGAACTAACTAGTAAGATAGCCCAAGATAATGGTGCTATAGCAGCTGTTAACGCGGGAGGTTTTACAGATCCTGACAAAAATTTCTTCCCCTCAGGAGTTATAATGCATGATGGAAAAATTATTTATAATGATCTAAAAGACAATACTAACAAAAAAGATATGGTTGCTTTTACTGGCACAGGCAAGCTTCTAGTTGGTAGTTATTCCTTAAATGAATTAAACAAGCTTAATGTAGCGGAAGCCGTTAGTTTTGGTCCTGCACTTATCGTTAATGGTAAACCTACAATTACAAAAGGCGATGGTAATTGGGGAATTGCTCCAAGAACAGCTATAGGTCAGAAAAAAGATGGTTCAGTAATTTTATTAACTATTGATGGTAGAAGTACAAAATCTATAGGTGCTACTTTACGTGAAGTGCAAAATATACTTTTAGACTATGGTGCCGTAAATGCATCGAATCTTGATGGAGGAAGTTCATCAACTATGTACTATAACGGTAAAGTAATTAATAATCCGTGTGATATATCAGGGGAAAGAAAAGTAGCATCTACTTTTATGGTATTGCCTTAAGAAGTTATTAAAAGGAGGATTATAATGTCCAAAAATAAAAAACATAAGTTAAAACCAGTAATAATTTTCATATTGTATATGATATTATTCACCGCTGTAACAGCACCATTTTATGTCTTTAGAGGACCTTTCCCTAACTTAAAGAAGGTCGTAGTAGCTACAATTATGGGAACTAGGCATCAATATTTGGCCACTACCTTCTTATCTACAGCCGAGATAAATAAAATAACTAATAAAAGTAATATTAAAGAAGATACAAAGGTTAGCATAGCAGCTATTAATATTGATAAGAAATCAAGTAATGAGATAATTAGATATAATTTACATCCAGATTCAGGAAGATACGACGGATATCTGTTAGAGATCCCTAATCCCTTAAAAGTCAAAATAGCCCGGAGTAAAAATTTAGGGGTAGAGGGCGAAAAAACCAGTGAAATGGCAAAGGCACATAATGCAGTAGCAGCCATAAATGGAGGATCTTTTACTGATAACAACAAAGGAAGCTTTGGAGGTACAGGTGCTTATGCTGGAGGTTTTCTAATCTGTAATGGGAAAGTAATTTATAATGATAGTAATGATACTAAGAAGCAAAGCGTTACAGCATTCACAGATAAAGGGAAACTTATAGTTGGTAATTACAGTGTTAATGAACTTAAAAAATTAAATGTTACAGAAGCTTTATGTTTTAGACCTCCTGTTCTAATCATTAATGGTAAAGGCCAAATTAATGATGAAGATGCTGCTGCTGATGGTTTCCAGCCAAGAACTGCCATCGGTCAAACTGTTAACGGAACAATTTTGTTTCTTGTAATGGATGGGCGTGCAAATCTTAAAAAATCAGGTGCTACACTTAAGGACATCCAAGACGAGCTACTAAAGCACGGTGCTGTCAACGCATCTAACCTAGATGGTGGTTTTTCTAGCACAATGTATCAAGATGGCGCATTAGTAAATAGCCCTCATGGTTGGAATGGTGAAAGATATGTTGCCACCTCAATTTATGTGGAACCTTAAAGGAGATTATTATTTATGAAAATATTTAAAAGAATAGTGGGTTGGAGTATCCTTGCACTAGTATTACAAAGTTGTATATTTTTTATATCTGATAAATACTATCAAAAAACATTACTCAATACTAAGGTAACTGAGGAAATAGTTAAAAATCACAAAGAAGTTGATCTACATCTTTCTATAAAAATACCAACTACCGCGAGTAAAATTCAATCATCATTTGATGGTAAATATATTTCCTATTATGATAATTCTAAACTAATAGTTATTGATTCATATACGGGTAAATCTAATATAGTTGGTGATATAGACAATTCACAGATAATTTATAGTAAGTGGCAGCCGGACGTAGATTCCATGTCCATATGCGAAAAAAAAACAAACATGAAGATTACTATTAACACTTTTACCTACAACGCTGATACTAATAAAGTACAAACCCCCACCGACACAAACAATAAGGACATAAAATTTACCCTCTCTAATAGCAAAGATACTATTATCGATATACAAATGTCACCTAAAATGTATATATTTTATATAAAAACAGCGAGAGGCAATGGGACAAGCGATGTATTTAATAATGATGTAAATGGAGAAACTATTCGTATTTTTAACTCTAAACATATTGGAAGAATTAGAACGTTTGATCATAAACCAAATCTTATTTACGAAGATACCTCAACCAACTTAATAAAGGTTTCAAATATCGATTGGAGTCTAGGCAATATACAAGCGTGCCTTTTTAATACAGATGACAAAGATACTATATATATAGGTGCTCTTAAAAATGAAAAAGTTTATAAGATAATGTATGGGTCTACAAATGAATCTGTAAAGAAATGGACCTCCATAGTACTTAACTCTCCTGTAGATAAAGAGCACATTAGTGTAACTAAAAGTGGTGCTATATTTATAAATAATAACTTAGAAGGTTATGTTACTAATCAAGTATCTAAGAAAAAGACTTCTTATGCTGGAACAATTATAGAAATAACTGATAATAAAATAATTTCAATAGACAATGGAATTATCAAAAAAGTAAATTTACCTTAATTTTATATTATTGTATCCTGATGTTAATATTTTAAATCCCCATCTAATGGTGGGGGTACTTGCCATGATATATCTTATCCATCAATTAGAATATGGAGCATCTTATCCCTATTATTAATAAAGTTTTTCGTTATCTGATAGTTTTCAGTTTCTTCGTATCTAACAACTTCCATCTTATCTTTTATTTCATAAATAGTTGATTCTGGGTAGGCCATTATAATTGGAGAATGAGTTGAAATAATAAATTGAGAACCCATATTAACTAACTCATGAATTCTTGTAATCATCGACATCTGCCTTGATGGAGATAATGCAGCCTCTGGCTCGTCTAATATATACAGTCCATTACCGCCAAACCTATTCATAAATACAGCAAAAAAAGACTCTCCATGGGATTGTTTATGTAGCGATTGCCCTCCGTATGAAGACACAAGTTTTGGTCCTCCAGAAACTCTATCAAGTTCATCAATATTGCTCGCAAGGTTATAGAAACTCTCTGCTCTTAGGAAAAATCCATTCTTTGGTTTTTTTACTCCCTTAACTAACTTTATATATTTGTATAATTCTGAGTGCGTGTTCATGGATGAAAAGTTGAAATTGATTGTTCCACCTTCAGGATTAAATCCACAAGCAATTGCTATTGCCTCCAAAATTGTGGATTTACCCGAACCATTCTCCCCTACAATAAATGTTACTTTGGGATGAAAATCTAAACTTGATAAATTCTTTATGGTAGGTAAACAGAAGGGATAATTTGAAAAAGACTCAACACTTTCTCTTTTAAGTTCTAACCTTCTAAGATATTGATTACACTCTAAAAATTCCATGTTTATTCTCCTATTAATTTGTCATCTCATATTTTCATTTAATGCCATAATGCATATATGTTACCCTGGATTCAAAATATTCTATACAGTATATAAGTAATTATACTTAAGTTAATATTTTTTGACAACTATATGAAAAAAGGTATACAAAAACCCATCAAAATTAAAATCTGATGGGTTTTCACCTTTAATATATAATACAAGAATTTATTCATAAGCAATAAAATTCATGCAAGTTCATTTAAAGTTCTTTTACATGAGTTACTATTTTTTCTGAACTTTTTGTAATTTCTTCTAATGCAGATGATATTTCTTTGGTTGTAAGATTTTGACTTTCTGATACTTCAACTGCTTTATCTACTATTTCTAAAACTGCATCCATATTTTTTTTCATTTCTTCTAAATCTTTAGAAACATTATCAGCTGATTGCTTGCTAATATGAGCTAGTTTTCTCATTTCAGTAGCTACAACAGAAAATCCCCTACCGAATTCTCCTGCTCTTGAAGCTTCAATTGCTGCATTTAATCCTAATAAATTTGACTGAGTTGCTATATCGTGTATTGACTTAACTATTTCTGCGTTTTTTTGAATACTCTTTTCTGATTCCTTCACAGAATTTACAATATCATTTATTATTGAAAATAATTTTTCTGAACCTTGATTAAGTTCCTGTATGCTTGCGTTTGTTTGCTCCAGTGTAGCAAATAAACTTTCAGTTGACTCTTCAAAATTAATCTTATTTGTTAAATCTTTACCTATAGCAACACATCCTATAGCTTGTCCATTGTTGTCTTTAATTGGATAAGATATTGCTTGAAAAGAAAATCCATAATATTCTTTTGGTACTATTCCAACCATCAACTTGTTTTGATTAATTGCCTCCCATATAGGCTCACCAGGTTTAAGAATATCACCCTCATTACCTGGAATACTGAAGGAGTCCGCAGCATAGTTTTTTACGATTTTTGTAGTATCACATAATGCTATAGATATGTCCTCTTGTAACATCTCTTTTAATTGAGGTAATACTAGCTTGTACGCATCAAAAATTTCATTCATATTAATACCTTCTTTCGTTATATTTTTATTGTTGTACTTTAATTATTAACCTTATGTTGTTTTTATGTAATAATTTTTTGATTATTTCTATTTAGGAAATAATTCATAAACATTTTCATGTTTTTATTTATTATTATATCTTTTTTTACAAGAAAACCTATATCCCACATAGCAGTTGGAGTCTTTATTTTAACGCAGCATATCTCATCATAAGCACCTGTATTAGCCAAACAGTTCACAAAAATAAATACGCCTTTATTTAAAGCTACAAAATCATAAGCTATTAATAAGTCGAAAGTACATTTAACTAAAATATCAGGTTCAAATCCTGCCTCTATAAAATTTTCCATTATTAAGGACTGTATTCTAAATGTTTCGTCCAACAGAATAAGTTTTTCATTTCGTAAATCTGTAAAATTTATACTCTGCTTTTTAGCAATAGGATTATTTTTATTAACTACTGCTACTAAATAATCCTTTTTTAAATTATAATAGGAAAAATCAATGGTATTCATTGGATTTATAGTGCATGCCATATCAATGCTACCATTTAATACATTAGCTTCACATACAATGTCTGTATATTCATGTATTACAATGTCAATATCTAAAAATTCTTTACTAAATTGAACTATGTACTTGCTTCCTAATGTTCTAAGAGTTCCTGGAGCGAAGCCAATATCTAATTTTTTCTTCTTAAATTTTACCTTTTCATTGATATCATCTTCAAAATCCTCAAACTCCTTAATAAGCTTATCAGCTTTTGGGTAAATATATTCACCTATTTCTGTTAATTCAACACCACGAGAATTTCTTTTGAAAAGCGGAGTACTTAATTCCTTTTCCAAATTGCTAATTATCCTACTAAATGCTTGTTGTGTTATAAAAAGATCTTTAGATGATTTAGTGAAATTTTTATCTTTACATGCTTTCACAAAATATTTTAATGAATTTATATCCATAAATCCTCCTTAAAACTTAATATTATTTAGTCATGTTCAAAAAAATAACAATTAAGCATGCTAGCATACTTAATTGTTATTTATCTCATATGCTTATATAGGATACAAGTCCATTATAGACTATATAACAAAATATTTTGTGAAAAGTAACCATTATTTATAATTATCGTACATATTTCCAATAATTACTTGAACTTCTTCTTTAGTTAATTGTTTTGGTACGAAATTATAACATGCATCAGCTAATACCATTTCTGCTATTCCTATTAATTCTTCTCTTACTATTCCTAATTCTTTTAATGATTTAATTCCTACTTTTTTTACAAATTTTCGCATTTGAGCAGCTACGACTTCACCAATTTCTATATCTGTTTCATTTCCACTAAAGCTAATACCCATAGCCTCTCCAACGACTTTAACTTTATCTGCTTTAAAATCAGCAGCATACTTCATAACTTCAGGCATTACAAGACCGCATACTACTCCATGTGTAACATGGAACTTAGCACCAACTGAATGGGCAATAGCATGTCCTATATGTACTAATGCATCATTAAAAGCAAGTCCTGCAAAATTACTAGCAAGCAAAAGATTTTCTCTAGCTTCAATATTTTTACCATCGCTCATAGCTATTGGAAGATACTTCATCACTTTTTTTATAGCATCCGTTGCTAAAAGTTCTGACTTAGGGTTAGGATCTTTTGCTGTAATTGCTTCTACTGCATGTGACATTGTATCAATACCTGTATTAGCGGTTATATCTTTTGGTACAGATATTGTTATTTCTGGATCTAATATACCCAAAGTAGAATTACAAATAACAGAATTTTTAACATTATTTATTGTATCTGTTATTACCCCAATAGATGTACTCTCACTTCCTGTTCCAGCAGTTGCAACTACCATTATCACAGGAACTCCAGGAGTATAAAAAGGATTCCCAAAATACTTATTAACAGGACCTGGATTATTAACTAATACATTTATGCCTTTAGCTGCATCCATAGGACTTCCCCCACCAATTGCAACTATACCATCTATTTTTTCTGATTTCGCTATTTCTCCACCTTCATTTATTATATAATCTGGTGGATCGGCAATTACTTTTTTAAATTCTACAATTTCTATACCTGAATCTATCAAGCTTTGTTTTGCCTTAGCATATCCTTCTAATTGTGAAACAGTTTCATCTGATACTATCATTACTTTTGTACAACCTAGTTTTTTTGCTTCTTCACCTAATAAACTAATTGTTCCTGCTCCACAAATAATTGGACAAGTTTGCGCATATCTTCCCATAATATTGTACCTCCATCTATTTATTTTTATAAATTATATGCATTAACAAAACCAGTTTCCATTGCATTTCTAATTCTGCCTGGTTTAGATGCATCACCTAATATCTTGACTATATCGAAATTTATATTAATCTCTTCTATTAATTTATTATTAGACCTAGTTCCAAGTGAGATAATAACATTATCAAAGGAATAATCTTTAATTTCATTATTTTCCATAAGTTCAAAAGTTAATTTCCCATTCTCAATTTTTATTAATTTATGTTTAGGATAAAGATGAACACCATCTTTTAAAGTCCTACCCATTATATCAATAAGGTTTTGAAAGAATAATCCTGGTCCTATATTATCAGCCATTTCAAACAGGCTAACTTCATTACCCGTTTCCGCTAATAACTCTGCTGTTTCGAGCCCAGTCATACCTGAACCTACCACACCAATTTTTTTGCCTTTTAATTTAATTCTTCCACTTAATATATCTATAATTGATAAAACTTCTTTACCATCAATACCTGATATAGACTTTGGCATTATTGGATTTGAGCCTTGTGCAACAAATACTGCATAAGGATTTAATTCTTTTAAATCTTCTATCGTAGGTGTAGACTCTAATCTTATTTCTATTCCTAATTTTTCACTTTGTACTCTTAAATAATCTATAAGCCAATTTATTTTTTCTTTTTTAGGAGGCTTATTCGCAAATTCTAATTGCCCACCTATTTTATCTGATTTTTCAAATATTAAAGGTTTGAATTTTCTCATTGCAAGAACCCTTGCGGCTTCTAATCCTGCAGGGCCTGCACCTATTATAGCTACAGTTCTTCCATCGCCATCTTCTATGAAATTACTATAATCTAATTCTCTACCACTTTGAATATTAATAGCACACTGACAAGGTAATTTAGTAATATCAGAAGACATAAGTACTTCCATACAGTGAAGACATGATATACATTTTCTGATTTCATTAGTTCTACCTTCCTTAGCCTTATTTGACCATTCTGGATCTCCAAAATGTTGTCTTGCAGAACCAACAAAATCTACTTTACCATCTGCTATAATCTGATCTGCATACTCAGGGTCTCTAATAACAGAAACTCCAATTACTGGTATCTTAACTGATTTTTTAATTGTTTCTGCTAAATTTATTTTCCACCCTTGGTCAAATGAGCTAGGCTCCCAAGCTGTATTCATAGTTTCATAAGTCCCTGAACTAACATCTATTGCATCTACACCTAATTGTTCCATACGCTCTGCTATCTTTACGCCATCTTTAAGGTGTAATCCTTCCTCTGGAAGCCCAATGGTTTCGTAAAACTCATCAACAGACAATCTAACAACTAATGGAAAATCTTTTCCACATCTTTCTTTAATGCCAATTACTATTTCCTCTAAAAATCTCAATCTATTCTCAAAGCTTCCACCATATTTGTCAGTCCTATGATTTGTATGAGGACTTAAAAATTGATTTACTAGATATCCATGAGCTCCATGGACTTCAACACCATCTATACCCGATTTTTTAACTCTTACTGCCGCTAATATGAATTTTTCAACCATATCAGAGACTTCTTTTGTTGTCATAGCTACAGTTGGTTGATGTACACATTGACATTCAATAGCACTAGGTGCGAGCATTGGTAAATTTCTATTAACAGCACTTATACCTTGTCTACCTGGATGA
>ERZ1463037.143-NODE-144-length-11257-cov-6.628727_pt1 | contig 11257 bp, 4 predicted proteins | sample MGYA00564484_ERZ1463037 | MGnify/ENA primary metagenome ERZ1463037 (study PRJEB39244, sample SAMEA3635151) | Helicobacter pylori | study: EMG produced TPA metagenomics assembly of PRJEB11511 data set (Assembly of a 5300-year-old Helicobacter pylori... | reverse complement strand
GTTCAGACGTGTGCTCTTCCGATCTTGCAAATCCTATCATTTGAGCACTACAACCAACCGCTGCGGCCCCAGCTGCAAGCCCAGACATGTTTAATGAAATTGCAATAGCTGCACTACTAATTGGAGCAGTGAGGGCTAGCCCCATTAAAGTGGATACAGCAATACCCATTGGAATAGGCATAAGAGTAGTTGCAGAATTTATTACTGAACCTAAATCAGTCATAAACACTGAGATAAAAGGTCCAACAAATTTACCAACTATACTTCCGGTTAAAATAGTAACAATAGGAACTATTACAATATCTAATTTTGTCCTTCCAAACACTAAGTTTCCAAATTCGGCGCCGACTACCGCTGCGACAAAAGCTCCAACTGGACCACCACCCATATACATATACCCGAAAGCACCAGTGGCCGCGGATGAGAACATTGCAAGTGGAGTAACTTTTAACCCCCAGGCTATAGCAACACCTATAGCGGCCCCGACAACAGGAGATTTAGCAGAAATGATTTCTGTAAACTCTTTAAGAAAAGCAAGTCCGGGAACTTTGGATAATTGACTTAAAATGAGTCCGATAATTAAGGAAGCGAATAGACCTAATGCCATGGCACTTAAGGCATCTAAGAAATACCGTCTAAGAGCTTTTTTAACAATGATTTTGAATTTTTCCATGAGATTTCCCCCTAATAAAATATAAAATTTAATGTGGATGGATATGAAATATATTTTTGTGGCATTAATATAGATTGTGTTAGTATTACCATAAATAATTATAATATATCTACATAACGGTATACTATCATAGATGTATACCTTTGTATATATACTTGTGTATATACACTGATGACCGACAATATTATAATATCTTATTATAAACACTTTTAATAGCTTTTTTTCTGAACAAATTAGTCTAAAGATTATTAATGATATATTTACCCTTCTTCAGTAATTAATTAAGAAAAGTGGTAATGAAAACTTGATAGATAAATTTGAATATGCCACTTGCCACGTGGGTGGCACTTATGTTAAATAAAAATAACATATAATGCTAGATGATTAACTGTAAATCATTATGTCATATGGTATAATTTTATCCATAATGGAATGTAAAAAATTTGCTTAAGGGGGGCTTAAGAAAACCAAAATATTATTTTTTGAAGGTTAATATAAAACCAAAAAAATTTAATTGGGGGGTAAAATTAAATGCATAAAAAGGATCATCAAAAATTACTTAGTTTAATAATAACATTAACATTAGTCCTATTTAATTTTAGTGGGCTTTTGGGAGCGCGAAATGTAAAGGCAGACCCAGTAATAACATCAACGGCAGAGACGGTGGCAGAGGCAGGAGCAAAATCAACAGCGGTAACAGCAACTACATCATCAACTACAAATAAAACATTTGATATAGTAGATATTACAGATTTTCATGGTCAACTTTTAGATTCAACTAATAAAAAACCCGTAGGCGCAGCATTGTCTAAAATAGTTAAAGACGTAAAAGCTACGAATCCTGGTAGAACACTCATCATTGGAGGAGGAGATTTGTACCAAGGCACTCCAGTATCTAATGTGCTTCGTGGACTTCCAGTTCAAAAGGTGTTTTCAGATATGGGAATGGAAGTTACGGCCCTTGGTAACCATGAATTTGATTGGGGACTTGATGCTATAGATAAAACAATGATTGGCGCAAGTTACAGTATTGTTTGTGCTAATATGTACAAAAAAGGTACAAGTGAGAGACCTTATGCACCATACAAGGTAATTACTAAAGATGGTGTTAGGATAGCAGTAATTGGAGCGATACTTCAAGATGCCCCAAATATAATTATGCCATCAAGAGTAGCACCTTATGATTTTAAGGATGTAGCTACAGAAACTAATAAGGAAGCTAAAAATATAAGAGATAATGGCTTGGCAGATATTGTATTATTAGATGTCCATGATGGTGGTGAATCACTTAACACTACAGTTAATAAATTACATGGAGTAGATGTTGTATTTGGTGGACATACACATACTATAGGGGATGTTGTAAACAAGGATGGCGATAATAAGGATGTTCCTACATTAACAGCATCATCAGTGGGTAAAGGTTATATTGATTTGAAAATCACTGTAGGGAATGATAAAAAAATCATAGCTTTCTCACCAAAAGGTACAAATTGGAATCCGATTACGGTAACGGAAACTTCCGCAATAGATCCTACGGCTAAGAAAATTGTTGATGATGCAAGTGCAGCATTATTACCAACATTTAATGAAGTGATTGGAAAAGATGATACTGCTTTAACTAAAGATCAAGTTGATTCACCTTATGGCGAGTCACAACTTGGAAATTGGATGGCAGACGTTGTGAAAAACTACTCAAAATCGAAAGCAGAAGTGGGAATAGTAAATAATGGAGGTATAAGATTAAGTCCAATTGATGCAGGGAATGTAACTGTTGGAACAATATTTAATATTATGCCTTTTGATAACACTATTTGTACGGTGGCAATGACCGGAGCACAGCTTAAATATATATTTGAGCAAGCGGTTAAAACTGATGGAGTAGGTATACAAATTTCTGGAGTTAAATTCACCTATGATTCTTCAAAACAATCATGCGTATCAGCTAAAGTGGCGACTGATGGAACGATTTCACCAGAAGTATTAGGAAAAAGGGTACAAAACATAGTGAGGGAAAGTGATGGCAGTATTGTAAAAGATACAGATATAATTAAAGTGAATGCACCTGATTTCGTAGCAACAGGTGGAGACAGCTTTTCTGGATTCGTGAATCCTACTATAAAAGCTAGTTTAGTAGATTCTCATTATACAGTTAGAGATGCTTTAAATGATGATGTTCGTGCTAATGGCAAAATTACAGCCATAATGAACAATAGAATAGATAATGTAATTAGTAAAATATCAATAATAGGAACATCAGATGTACATGGAGCAATATACCCACTAGATTATAATACAGGACTTGCAGCAAATGTAGGACTTGCAAAGGTTTCAACATATGTTAAAAGTGTTCGGGCATCTAATCCTAATACAATGTTAATAGATGCTGGAGATACAATTCAAGGAACACCTCTATCATATTATTATGACATGATAGATACTACATCTGAGTATCCAATGATGAAGGTAATGGGAGCTATGGGATATGACACATGGACACTTGGTAACCATGAATTTAACTATGGATTAACTACTCTTAATAGAATTATAGGTGATGCTAATAAAGAAAAGATAGCAGTATTATCAGCTAACACTTATAAATCAGATGATTCAAATTATGTTAAGCCTTATATAATGAAGTCATTCACTATAAATGGAAAAACAACAAAAGTCGCAGTACTAGGACTTACTACTAAAACTATAGCAAGTTGGGAAGATCCAACTCATTATGCCGGTCTTCATTTTAATGACTTGGTACTTGAAGCACAAAAATGGGTTCCAATAATAAAAGCAGCTGGAGCAGATGTTGTAATAGCATCAATTCACAGTGGTATAAAGGGAGCTAGTGATACAATTCCAGAAAATCAAACAGATGCAGTAGCAACGCAAGTATCGGGAATTGATGCTATTCTTTGTGGACATACCCATACTGGTAAAACTTATTCTTATACAAATCCAGAGGGAAAAGTAATACCTGTAGTTGAACCAAAGAATGGTGATGGAATCTTTAGTCAGATAGATCTTAATATCGACGCTAAGGGTAATTATGTAGGGGTAGATGCAAAAAATATTACACTACCGGCTACTACAATAGCTGATCCTAAAATACTTGCAATTGCAAAGCCATACCAAGATGCTACACTTAAATATACAAATACAGTGATAGGAAAATCAACAGCATTATATGAAGGAGAAAAACAATTAACCCAGCCTTCAACAATAATGGAACTTGTAAATAAAGTGCAAGCAAATGCAGCAGGAACTACGCTTTCTATAGCAGCGCCATTAAGTTTATCTGCAAAAGTACCAAAGGGCGATGTTAAAAGGCAAGATATTATGGGAGTATATGTTTTTGAGAACTTCTTATTTGGATTAAAAATGACAGGCGCTCAGCTTAAAGATTGGCTCGAATGGTCAGTAAGATACTATGCACAAGCAGCAAAAAGCACTGATCCAATAGTAAAAGACTCAGTCTTAAATATTGCAGATTATAATCTTGACCAATTATATGGTGCAACATACGATATTGACTTAACGCAAAAAGCTTGCACCGTAGATTTAAAAGGAAAAGTAATCAGTGGAAGTAGGATAAAGAATTTAAAAATTAATGGAGTACTAGTTAATGACACTCAGGTTTTAAAGGTAGCGGTTAACAATTATAGATATAATGGTGGCGGTGGGTTTATGGCAGCTGCTGGATTTACACCTGGAAGTAAAGCTACAATAGACGCGACTTTTTATGATTCAGCAAAAGCTCTAGGAGATGATGGACAGGTTAGAAACATTATGTTCAAATATGTTCAAGATAAAGGAACGATAACACCTACTTTATCAAATAATTGGAAAATATCAAGGACTAATGTTAAGCAAGAGGTTCCAACTAATATTAGTTCTGTACCAACAGCAATAAAACTAGTACCATCAAAAAATAGTGTTAGTATTAGCTGGAGTAAAGTAACTGGAGCAAATGGGTATGGGGTTTACAGAGCAACATCAAGTGCCGGTCCATACGTCTTAATATCAGCACCAAAGATTACAAAGTATAATAGTATTGGTCTTACTTCAAATAAAAACTATTACTATAGCATTAGATCTTATAAGATGGTAAAAGGAGTTAAAGTAAATAGCGCTTATTCAACACTTATAAAAGTAAAATCTCTAGCATCATAATAAAATTTAGCATATTAATAAAATAATCCGACTTTTCCACAGATAAATATGACACTTGCCACGTGGGTGGCACCAAAAGGCACCAAAAAAGACAAGCGAATATTCGCTTGCCTTTTTTGGTTAGTCTTCCCTAAAATCTAAATATGAACTACCGTCTAGTGGAATTAAAGCTTGAAGGCCCGGGTTACCGCCTGCAAGTCCTATAGCATATACAGTATAAAAATGTTGAGATTTTAATCTTACGTTTGGGACATATAAAGCAATAGTTTGAGTACCTGTAGGTTTAACTTCTAATGTATAGGTTCCAGGTGGAACTTCTATATAATCAGTAGATTCTTTGTATTTAACGTTCTTAAAAAGAATTTTACCGTCTGGGAGGGTTACATCAACAGCTCCTGCATTGGGTGATAAGTGAGCAAATTTAATATAAGCATTATTAGAAGGATTATTAACTTTAGGTTCTAAAACTAAGAGCAAATCAATGTTTGGCAAAGTACCAATTGCAGCGGCCGTATAAATTTTTTCTGGCGGTATAAAAATATTTTTATTAAGTACAGGCGTGATTTTAGTGCCAGCAGGATACAATTTTATATTGTAATCACCGGATATAACCTCCACATAATCGGTAAAACTACCATACGTAAGATTTTTAAACTTTAATATATCATTAATATACACATCAACAGCGGGGGATTTAGGTGAAGAATGAAGAACTCTGATATACGAATTCATGGTAGCAACCCTATATAGAGAGTTATCCATACATAGAGGGTTTCCCATATAAATAGAGTTATCTCTATATAAAGAATACGGATCATTATAATTTTTTGGACAATAAAACATAAAAGGCTCCCTTCAAATATTTTTACTATACTAATATATGAAGCAATATCATATAAGGTTACTAAATTGTTAAACAACAACTTAAAGTATTATTTCATGGTTTAACAAAAAAAAATTTAAGAAAGTGCAACTATATTACGGGGACAACCGTTATACAGTGTGGAAAGATTAAAAATACGGCAGAGACATAAGGCAGAAATAAAATACAAACTTAAGAGTAATTAAACTTATGAGTAAGTAAGTTTAAGAGTGATGGAGGTAATCATATGAATAATAAAATTACAAGTTCAGTTGATACTGATTTAATGATGGCAAAAGCTACAACATTAGCAACGGTTGATGAATTGCCAAATGGTACGGTTGTAATAGGAAACAAGGCTTTTGATTTAGTTTATGCTAATGACTCAGCCAATGAAGAAGAAATTTCAAAAACTATAGTGACAGGCGGAGCAGTTTATGTTAAAGATTATGATGGAAATTGGATAGAAAATATTACAGGAGAGATCGTAGATGTGAGTGTTATACCCGCTGTAGTTTACAAGAATGATGATAAGGTAATTAATTTTGAAAAGGCAAATAGAAACCAAAATTAAGTATATAAAGAAAAAGTGGAAAATAAGTTGTAATAAATTATGAATACTATAATAAACATATAAAAGTGCTTATATAAAGTAGAGTATATGTTCCAGTTTATATGTTTGAGTTTTATATAATATTAAAAAGAATTTTGAAAAGTGCAACTAAAGTAGAGGGACAAGCGTTATATAAGTGAAAAGAATGTAAAACTTAAAAAGTTATCAACCAATCTAAGGTATAAATGAGTTATTTATACTAAATTTATTTATAAAATTTAAATAATGTAAAATAACTCTTAAAACTTGCAACTAAAATATAACCATAAACGTTATATAAGTGTAACCAATGAAAATACATGGATTATATTAAAACACATGAATAAAATGAAAATTTATGAAATGTGTGAAAAAATATGAAATATGTGAAGAATAGAGTAAAGATGTTAAATTTAATTAACATATTGAGATTTAACCAAAAGTGTTATATAATATAAATATCGTAAATTTTGTGTAAATAGTTTCAAATTATCAGAATATTATACTGTATTCGATGTTTTGATAAGAAATTAGAAATTCAAGAAACTGATTACATGGAAATTAAAATTTTTAACTATTATGTTACTTTAAAACAAATTTAGTTAGTTTTATAGTAACAAAAAAAATAGCTCCTTAGGGGGTGTAGTTAAAGAAAAACAAATTGTATTCTTTATAAAAAGACTACAATAATAATTAGGTTTTTATTTTCAAAATTATAAAAACATATAACAATATGGGAGGGGACAAAATACATGATAAAGATTAAAAAAATACTAAGTATGTCTTTAGTAGCATTATTTGTAACAGTTGGATCTTTAACAAATGTTACAGCAAACGCAGCAACAGTATCAACACCAACAATTAACTACGCAGGTATAGAACATTCACCACTAGTGGTTGGGGACACTGAAACATTTACAGTAACTGCTGCAAAATTTTCAGGAGATGTTCAATACAGAGCATTTATTGGAAACGAAGCTGGTAAATGGACTGAACTAACAACTGGATACACAGCTGCAGTAAGTTCTAAAACACCTTATGTGTTACCAGCATCAAAAGCATTAACATTAGGAAAATATAAAGTTTCAATATGGGTTAAAACAGCAGGAAAAACTGGAGTTAAATCAAATGCAACTGGTAACTTTGATAGTTATTACGTAGCAGGACTTAATTGCGTAAGCAAAGATGATAACAACAGAGTATATACAAATGGAGCAGCAGACGTTGCAGTTACTGGCTTAACAGCTAAATTCAACGGAATAAACAATATAGGTGGAATCACTGGACCATACCTTTATCAATTATTCGCAATGGACACAGCAACAGGAACATGGTTAAACGGACCAGCAGGTTATTCTGCAACTCCTTCAATGACATTTAAAACACCAGGAACTTATATGCTTATTGCACATGTTAACACAGCAAAATCAACAACATGGGCTAAAAAAGGATATGAAGGCTGGAAAACAGTAATGGTAAAAGTAACAAATTCATCAACAACAATATTTGATACTACAATCAAAGCAGCAACATTTGGAGCAGTTGGAAACGTAACTATGACAGCTGATGGTCTTAAAGCTTTCCCAAAAGCTACACAATATCAAATAGTTACTGGTACAAGCAACTTAACAGCTAAATCACCAGTAGGAACAGCTACAACAGTCTTCCCAGCTAAAGTTGCAGGAGATGCAGTAACAGTTAAATTATTTGATGCAAGTAACAATGAACTTAAATCAATTGATGTAAAATTAGGACAATCTGGAACAATTGATGTTGCACCTGTAGTAACACCAGGAACAGCAACAATTTCAGCTACAGTAAAATCTGCAACCTTTGGAGCAGTAATAACTGCTACTTCAAGTCAAGCAGGAGCAACTCAATACCAAGTATTTAGTGGTGCAAGTAAATTATCAACAATAGCTAATTTAGGAGTGTCTACTACATTATTCCCAGCTAAATCAGTTGGAGATACAGTTACAATTAAATTAACAAATGCAGCTGGAACAGTAGTAGGAACAAGTGATGTAGTTTTAACAGCAGCAAAATAATAACTTTCAAAAGGAATTAACCCTTGATTATAACTAATTAAGGGTTGCCAATAAAAAAAATAAACTAAAATTAATCGGAGGTATATTTATATGAACAAGAAAATTACAAGCACAGCTCTTGCTGCCTTAATGATAGCAGGATCAACATCTTTCTCAGCATTCGCAGCAATGGCTGATGGTACAGTGGTAATAGGAACTAAAGCTTATGACTTAGCTTATGCTAATGACCCAGCTAACGCAACAGAAATCGCTGCTGCAGTAGTTGCAGGTGGAACAGTTTATGTTAAAAATTTCGATGGTAATTGGATAGACAATCTTACAGGCGCATCAATAAATGCAAGCGTTATACCAGCAGTAACTTATACAAATTCTACAGGAACAACTCAAATTGGTGCTGGAGATGCAAGTACAGTAGCAGCTACATCAGAAGTAACAACTGCAGTAGCAGCTAATACTTTAAAAGTAACATTTAATGGTACAGTTGCAGATACATCTAAAGTAAAAGTTGATGTAAAAGCAGTAGGCGGAACAGCTATTACAACAGTAGTTACTTGGAATACTGCTAAAACAGAAGCTACAGTTACTAAAGCTTCATCATTCACAGCAGGAGATTATACAGTTGCAGTAACTAATGATACTGTTGTTCTTCCATCACAAACTGTAACTATATCACAACAAAAAATAGCTAAAATTCAAATACTTTCAACTAAATTAGGAGTTACTACAAATGCAAAGACATCTCTTCAAAAAGGATATGCAACTTATGCTATACTCGATCAATATGGAGTAGATATTACAAACGGTGCATTAGCTAATAATGTAAACTTCCAAACTGGAGTAGGTAGTATTGATGCTAAAAAAGGATTAATTACAATAACTCCAGCTAGTGGTTTAAATCTTATGACATTTAATTCAGGAGTAACAATAACTGCTAATGATACTAATACTGGCGTTTCAGCAACTGCTACTTTAGCTGTAACTTCACAATTAGGAACATTAACTAACATTACTCTTACTGGACTCACAAATGTTGATAATAAAGTCTTGACTGCAGGAGATACTACAGACGTATTCTATGCTGGATTTACAGCTACAGATATCAGTGGTAACCCTACAACAAACTACACTTTAATGAAACAAGGTTTAATATTTACTGGTTCTAATGATGACAATAGTTTAACTACATCAAGTCCAGATGTAACAGCTAAACTTGTACAAGACCCTAAAGATTCAAACAAAGGTGTTATAGAAGTTAGAGCTACTTCTGATACAGTTTCAGTTGATATGCCATTAGTAATAACTGCTATGACTTGGACAGGATCAACTTCACAAATAAATACTACATTGCATAAACAAGCAGAAGTAGATTCATTTACATTATTAGCTCCAGCTGATTCTATAGCTTCAGGTGAGTCAAAAGATATTCCATTCTCAGCATTAGATCAAAATGGAGTTAAGTTAACTAAGTTTAGTGACTTCCCAACTGAATTGGTTACATTTAATGGTTTAATAAAAACAAGAAATGTTGATGGAACACTTTCATTGAAAAATATACCAGTGCTTAATACAAATGGAACAGCATCTATACCAGAAGTAGTATCAGCAATGACAAAATCGGGTAAATACAGCAACTTAACTCTTAATATTCAAAAACCTACTATAGCTGACACATTATCTTTAGATACTACAAAATTGAATACTACTATGCAAGCAGCTAGCACTTCTGGCGCTACACCAGCAACACAATTTGCAGATTTCGGATGGGACAATGGTGGATTAAAACTTAAAGATCAATATGATAGAGCTATTGATATAAATTCAAGTGAAAATGCTGCTACTTATAAAAACTACAAGGTTGTAGCAACATCAAGTAATCCAGCAGTAATAAAGACAGGTGAAGCTCCTGCTGGTTCTGGTGGTAAACTTGCTGGCGGTAGTGCAACTGGAGTTGCAGGTGTTGGAGAAGATGAAATTGCTATTCAGTCTCTTGCAGCTGGATCATCAACAGTTTCATTCAATGTGTATGATATAAGTCAAAAAAATTCAGCAGGTGCTTTAATATTTACTGGAAAAAATTACTCGGATCTTTCTTCTTTAGATACTAAAACACAAACATTTACAGTTTTAGCTGATAAAGATATTAAGGACTATACAATGGACGCAGTAACAACTCCTATGTATTCTATTAATCCTCTTGTTCCTGCTACTGGGCTTGGTAAAGCTGTGACAGATGCAAGTGAGCTAGGCGGACAAATAGATGATTATAAAGCTAATCCAAAAGTTTATGGTACAACATCAACTGGATCAAAAGTAGTATTAAGAGGAACTCCAATAACAGGAGCAACTAGTTCTAGTACTGACTTTACAGTATATAAAGGTGCAGTTGGTACTGGTAATGTTAAATATGACGGAGTTAAAATAATTGCTAACAAATTTGTAGATCCAGCTAAAACAGGATCAAGTGCAATTATAACAGTATCACTTTTAGGTGCTGATAATATTACACATTCAGTAAGTACAACAGTTACATCTTTAAAAGCAGATCCAGTAGCTACTACTATAGATGCTAATGTAGATACTTATGTACCAGGTATTGCAAGATTAGATGATGTTGTAACATTAACACCAACAGGATCAGATACTTATGCAACTTTATTAGGAAAGACTTTATCTAAATATGATATTAGTGGAAATAAGGGACATGTATACTTTGCACCAGTAGATCAATATGGTCAAACTGCTTACGAGTTATCACAGTTCTCATCACTTAGTATGGTTGATTCACCTGAAGCAACTAATTTACAATCAGGTTCATCTTTTAAAATTAATGCTACTACAGGAGAGTTAACTAATGCAACTAGTACAGAGATCGGAAGAGCGTCGTGTAGGGAAAGAGTGTATGGAGAGTGTAG
>ERZ1463037.140-NODE-140-length-11498-cov-7.599144_pt1 | contig 11498 bp, 14 predicted proteins | sample MGYA00564484_ERZ1463037 | MGnify/ENA primary metagenome ERZ1463037 (study PRJEB39244, sample SAMEA3635151) | Helicobacter pylori | study: EMG produced TPA metagenomics assembly of PRJEB11511 data set (Assembly of a 5300-year-old Helicobacter pylori... | reverse complement strand
GAGATCCGGATGGTGACTGGAGTTCAGACGTGTGCTCTCCCGATCTTAGAAGACCAAAAAATATTAAAAAGTACAGTAGTAATAGTGTATAATCAAGTACACTTAACATTACGACAAATATATAATCTCATGATTCAAAATATAGAAGGAAAACCACAAGAATATATTGATTCTTTAATAACTACTAGGAACAGTTTAGCAGTTTTAGCACAGAAAACAGAGGATATTCACGGAATATTAGATTTAGGAATTAAAAATTCTAAGTAGTTTGACTTACTAATCAGATTTGATACAATAAAAATGTACTAAGAAACACCAGTAATTAAAAATAATTATAAAAATTTGGAGGTAGAGACAATGAATAAGAACATTGAAAAACAATTAGCAGAATTAATTAAAATATCACAAGGAGTATCTAACATGATACAAGTAGTGTTAGATGATATTTCTAATAATGTTACAGAAAATACAAAAACAGAAGAAAAAGTAACAGAAATGGACACTAATGTAACAGAAATAGAGGAAAAAGTTACAGAAATTAAAGAAAGTGAACCTAAAACAGAAGAAAAAGTACAAGAAATAAAACCTACAGAAGAGGTTGAAATAGAAGTAAAGGAAGAAGAACCAGTGGCAGAAGAGCCACAAGTTGATTTAAAGTCATTAAGCTACAATGATTTAAGAAAGTTATGTAAAGAAATGGGCATATCTTCAAAAGGAACTAAAGCAGAACTTATTGAAAAACTATCATCATCAAAAAATGAACCTGTAGTAGAACCTAAAGAAGAAAGCAAAGAAATAAAACCTACTAAAACACCACAACTTAAAGAAGAGGAAGTCCCAGTAGAAGAACCTCAACCAGTAGTAAGCAATGTTAATGAAGACGTAAAGCCTTCATTTAAGAAGCCTACACTATCAGATAGAGTAGAAAAAGAACTAGAACAATATTCAGATGAAGAGATAAAACAATTATTAGACGAAACAGGAATATCATCAAAAGGGCAACGTCAAGCTTTAATAGCTAAAGTAGTAGACGCAGTTGAAAAAGGACAAATAGAAATATCTGATGATGAAGAATATGAAGAGCCAGTAGCAGAAGAAAATCAAGAAGTTGCTGTGCCTATAGAAGAAGACCCTCATGTATTAAGTGCAGAAGAAGGAGAAGAATTAGAACAACAATATTCAGATGAAGAACTTACAGACCCAATGGAAGTATATAACTTTAAATCAACTCCGGAAAGAGAAAGAGCAATAATGGAAGTGAAAGATGAAACTCATAAAGCAATAGTAGACCTTTCTGAATCAGATTTAAATGAGACTTTAGCTTCATGCTATACTCCGGACGAAGGTGTAACTAATGATTTACCTAGAACTGAAAGAGAAGAGTTACTTGAAAATATGCAATATAGATTAATAGATGATGACGGTGTATCTCATGATTTTTCAGACCCTTATATACTAAATGGTAATCCAAGTTGTTGTGGTCACTTCCTAGAACAAGTAGGAGACGATTTAATGTGCCCTGTTTGTGGGACATCATATTCAGTAGAATAATAAAAATAAATTAAATATAGATAAAGACTAAGTGTAAAAGCTTAGTCTTTTTAAAAGAAAGGAAGTATTTTTATGTTAAACAGTGAAATTACCAATGAAGCTTTTGGGACTAATTTAGAAATAGCTAAAGCAAATACACTAGATATACTTAAAAAATTTAATAATCACAATATGCTACCTAATTTAAGTACTTGTATAACCCTATTATATGAATCAGTACATTCAGACGTAGTTGAAATACACACATATATAAAAGATAATTATAATGTAGATGTACCTTATAAGGTTATAACTTCAATATATATGCAAAAATTATTAAATAGTATAGGAAGAGGGGAGTAAAACAATGAAAGTACAATTATTAACTTATACACCTAATCCGGAATTAGTAGTAGCAAATAGTGCTAGACTATGCTATTCTTCCATAGGAATAGACGAACTTATAGATAAATATACAGATGAACAAAACGGTAAATTAATAGACAAGTTAGCTAAAATGGGACACTTTTCACCTTTTGAACACGTTAGTTTTACATTTGGAATTGAAGGGGTATCAAGAAGTTTGACACATCAACTAGTCAGACATAGAATAGCCTCATATTCTCAACAGTCTCAAAGATATGTAGCCATGAAAGATTCCTCTTTTGTAATGCCTTCACCTATTAGTAAAAACAAGTATATATCTCAATTGTATGCTAAAGGTATTGCAGAATGTAATAAGTATTACAAAGATTTAAGTATCAGTATATTAGCAGTAAAATTAATTACAGAAGCTGATGTAAAAGAGATAGATAATGTAATAACACATTTAACTTATACAAATAAATCTAGGGCACAAATAATTAATAGTATCATAGAAGAACCTTTAAGTAATCTAGCTAGTAAATATTCTTTAAAGTATAAAGAATTATACCCAAAAAGCTATAATAAATTTAGTAAAGAAGCTTTAGAAAATGCTAGATATATATTACCTAATGCTTGTACTTCTAAAATTATAGTTACTATGAATGCTAGGGAATTAATGAATTTCTTTAAGCACAGATGCTGTAACAGGGCTCAAGATGAAATTAGAGTACTTGCATGGACTATGTTAAAAGAATTAAAACAAGTAGCACCTAATATATTTAAGTATGCAGGACCTACTTGTTATACTAAAGGGGTTTGTAGTGAAGGTAGCATGAGTTGTGGTAAACCATACACTAAGCTATAATCATTACAGATTAAACTAAACTAAATAAAAAAAAAATATTTGAGGAGAGATTAATATGAAAAAAGAAATGTTTATGGATTCAAATTTAATAACTAGTTGGGGTATGCCCCTTTCGAGATTTTGCGATTCAGTACATGAAGGTAAACAAAACGAGGACGATAAAAAAGTAAAAATCTTTATGACTAATTCCATATATACATTGAATTGTTCTCAATTTAAAAAATTAGATACAGACACCTTGAAACAAAAATATGCTTCACAATTATTAGTGTTTGTTGTAAACAGTGCTATGAAAAAAGGAGATATTAAAGCATATGTAGCTATGAAAGATGACTATATGTTTATAGAAAAACTAGACTTAAAACCTTCTTTAACTAGAGAACATTTATTTAATGCCTTAAAGAAGCACTTAGTAAGAGAATATTACGATTTATACAGAGATACACAACAAGGACTATATCAAACATTCTCTAATGTAATTTTAGTAGAAAACTGTACAACTGTTTATGCTTTAATAGTACCTGTATTATTAGCTCATGTAGACTTAGGAAATGAATCAATTAGAAAAGGCTTAGCAATGCTAACTAACAGAGTATGTGAGGATAATAATATAAAACTACCTAAATATTCATACACACAAATACAAGGAGGAAAGGACATGTATGACTTATTTAGACAAGCTATTATTAAAGATACATGGAGGTAAAATGTATGTTTGAATATAGAATAACTGGAGAAAACTTATATGGTTATACTACACCTATAAAATCCATTGAAAGTGGCAATCTTATTTATGAAGGATATTTAAGTATAAATGAAGACGTAAAGAATACATCTAATTTAACTCCTTCGGATATAGATAAATTAACCAAAACTAAGCTAACATTAGAGTGCTTACATGATAATGACAAAGAAATGGAATTTAAAGTGTTAGCACCTATTGAAATGAAAGATTTAATAGTAACTGTATATAAATAAAGGAGAGTGACCTAGAATGATACATTTAGATGTAATAGGAGAATATGGTAGTGATGACTACTTAAAAGTAAAAAATGCCCTAGAAACAGAAGAAATACCCTATACTTTTACAGAGTATAAACAATTACCTAGAAAACAAAGAGAGGATTTAATGAATAGACACGCCTTCTCTACACCAATAATACTTATGAATAATCAGATATCAACTTTAGATGAGGTTATTAATAAATTTAAAGATATGAGAGGAGAATTACTAAATGACTAAGATTAGAGGATTTGAACCAGTAGACATTAAATTTAGAAAGAATCCGGAAGCACCTATATTACCTTTAAGAGGTAGTAAAACAAGTGCTGGATATGACCTTTATGCTGTGGTAGATTTAGATATAAAACCACAAGAAAGTGTATTCTTTTGGACAGACATAAAGGCTTATATGCAACACAATGAAGTACTTGAATGTTATGTTAGAAGCTCAGTAGGAATTAATTTAGATGTAACCATGACAAATACTGTGGGTATTATAGATTCTGATTACTATAATAATCCTAAAAACAATGGAAACATAGGAATACACCTAAAAAACAATAAACCTCAATTTAAACTAGAAGGTTCTTTCAAACAAAAAGTAATTACTAATGTTAACTTCCTTACTGGAGTAAAAGAAGAAGACATAATTGATATACCTATAATAAAAGATTTAACTAAAGAAAATACAATACACATCAAAAAAGGTGAAAGAGTAGCTCAATGTATATTTAAAACTTACCTAGAATCTGATAATTGTAATTCAGAAAATGAAAGAACAGGTGGTATAGGGTCAACTAATGAAACTTTAGATACCCCTCAAAATGTACAAGCTATATCAGAAACTGAAAATTAAAAATAGGTGCTTTAATTAGCACCTTTCTTATTTATAGGAGGCAATTTATTATGAAAACAATATTATTAATTGGTGGAAAAGCTGGTTCGGGGAAAGATACTATAGCAACATTACTACACAAGAAGTTAAATAATGCTAATACTAATGCTTATATAGTGCATAATGCAGACAAAGTTAAACAAATAAGTAGAGAAGTATTCGGTTGGGATTCCTTAAAGAATGATTTAGGTAGACAATTATTAGTTAATGTGACCAAAACAGGTTATGATTATGATAAGTATTTTTGGGAAAAGTATACTTATCAATTTATTAAGACAACTATACTTAAAAGCATGAAAGATGAATTTATAATTATACCGGATTGGCGTTATCCTAGTACTAAAGAATATTTTGACATGATATCTCAAATAGAATATAAGGACCTACAAGTAAAAACTATTTTAGTAGAAAGCAATAATATAGATGATGTAGCTTCAAATTCTAAAGATACAGTAATAAGGGAAAGTGAAGACACTATACCTAATAAGCCTAAAAATTATTTTGATTATATAATAGATAACACCACTCATATAGATACAGGTAGATATATACCTACTAGTGTATTTAAAAGATTATTAGGTGATGATTTATATGAATTTTTAAAGTTAAATGATTCTGAATCTAAAGTATTCTAACCATATTAGGAGGAGTTATGTATAAAATAATATATAATACTAAAAAGAAAAATATTATAGATGATATTATAGATGAAGAAACCGGGGAAATAATAACACCTAAATATGATAATTTAGTAGGAACTAGAGAATACATTAAAAGTGGTGTATTTCCTTTAGAACCTATGACAGCCAAAGAGTATTTAGATGAAAATATGCTAAATGATATGTTAACCTCTTCTAATTATTATGCCGAAGAGAAACTGGACGGAGTAAGAGGTTTATTATATATAAATAGCAAAGGAAGTAGACTATTTAGTAGAAATATATCAAAGCACACTAAATACTATATGGAAAACAGTGATAGTGTACCACATTTAAGAGATTTTAATTTTAAACAAGAAAAACTATCAGTAATAGACGGGGAATGTTTTATACCTAATAGAACCTTTAAAGAAGTGTCATCTACTCTTAATTGTAACTGGGACTTAGCTATAGCTAGACAACTGGAATATGGTTTTATAGTACTCAATACCTTTGATATTATAATGTATAAAGGTGTCTATGTAGCTAAATTACCTTTATATAAAAGAAAGAAACTATTATACTCCCTATTAAAAGAAATGAATTGCCCTTATATCAGATTAGTACCTTACTTTACAGATAAAATTCGAGTAGATTTAAAGAGTATTTATGATATATCCAATAAAATAGGGGCTAATAACTTTAAAGACTTATACCCTACACTATACAATGAAACTATGAAACAAGGTAATGAATTAATCAGTAAATTAGCATACTATCAATACATAGTTGCTAAAGGTGGAGAAGGTATAATGTTAAAAGATAAAGAAGGTAAATACTATCATAAAAGGGGAAGAGAATATACAAAGTATAAGAAGTATATAACTAGAGAATGTGTATTATTAGACTTTTCTACACCTACTAAACTATATACAGGGAAAGAATTAAATAACTCTAAAGCTTACTGGGACTATTACATTAATGATAAAGACGAACCAATAGTACAACATTTAACTATAGGGGAAGCTAAGAAATTAGGTTATGTACCTAGTACTAAATTCTATGCCACTAAATTAGTAGGTAATATGATTTTAGGGGTTAAAGTAGACCAAGCAGACATAGATAAATGGAAAAAGGTTAATAAAAAAGAACCCACTATCATAGAAAAGAATAATAATAAATATTTAGTTACAGTAGAATGTGCCGGTTTTGATGACACTTTAAGAGAATTAATGACTAAGAATATTAAAGATTATAACTCCGGGGAAGTAGTAGTTGAGATTTTAGCTAATGAGATATTTAAGAAGACAGGTAAACTTAGACACCCTCGTTTCCTAAGATTTAGAAATGATAAAACACCTAATATGTGTACATGGAATGACTATATAAATTGTTAAGTTTGTCAAAATTAAAAAATAAGTTAAAATAAAAAGTAGAACACGTAATCCATGTTCTACTTTTTTGTACCTAATAGGTACTACACAACTATTTGAGAAGAATGAGAAACTAATATGAATAAAATCTAGCTAATTATCTTAGCAACTATAGGATAACACTATTAAACATTAAAATCAATGAAAAGGAGTAAATTAATGAGTAAAAAAGTAAGAAATATTTTAATATTTTCAATTACCACAACTTTAATATTTGTAGGGACAACAATAGGAATATACAGAGTATATAAAGTGAATGACCAAAAACTGCACAATAACATAAATGATTTAAAGACAGAAATAAATAGTTTAAAAGAACACCAAAAACAACAGGAGAAAGATTATACAGATAAAGAAAAAGCACTACAAAACACTATAAACCAATTAGAAGAGCAAAATAAACAATTAGATGATACTATAAATGATATGCTTAAAAAAGTGTCTGTTAATACAGAAGACGTTACAGAACCCTCCGGGGTAACTTTATATCACCTAAAGAAAATGCTAAAAGGAACTAAATTAGAAGGCATAGAACAAGCCTTATTAAATGCAGAGAAAGAATATAATGTAAATGCTATATTTTTAACTTCTATAGTAGCTAATGAAAGTGGCTGGGGAACAAGTAAAAGAGCCCAAACACAAAACAATTTAACGGGATATGCAGTATATCATGATTTATCTAGGGGAACAACATTTAGTTCTAAAGACCAGTGTATATATGGAACAGCTAAATTATTAGCTAATAACTATTTAAATCCTAATGGTAAGTATTATAATGGTACTTCTATATATGATGTAAATACAATGTACTGTCAAAAAGATAATAAACCTAATAGAACATGGACTAAACAAGTTACCCAAATATGCAATGAATTGGAGAATAAAGCAAATAGTTAAGGAAGTGATATTAATGTTTATTATACTTTTAATTTTAAGCACTATGTTATGCAGGGCTTTAGATTTAGCAATAGATACTAAGGACCATAAAAAGAAAAGATATTGTTTGTATATATTAATCAGTTTAATTGCTTTAATAATATTAACTTTATATACAAATAGTAAGTATGATATAAGAACATGGGAGGTAACAGAGTTACTAAGAAATCCATTTAATATAATAACAGCAATAGTCACAATAATAGACACATATTTACTTAATACATTAGACCAAAAAATTAATTAAATAGCATATTATAATTAAATATTATATAATCTAGGTAGGACACCAGTTGTTCTACCTTTTTTGTTGGTTAAAATTAAGGATTTATAACTAGTATAATTTCAGTTGTATGTATCATAAATAGAAGGGAGGATTTATACAATGAAATTACTTTTAATAGCAATGGCACTAATGGTATTCACATTCTTTATAACTAATTATCTTATTAAGTGTTCTACACTAATAGTATATATAAGTTGTAGTCAACGAAAATTAATAGATAAAATAATAGCTAAAGCAAATGCCGGGAAAGTATCCACAACAAGTTTAGTAAATCTCGTCTACGATTTTTGTGAGATATATTCTAGTGTATCTTTTTACCCCTATCAAAAACAATTTTCTAAGAGATTAATACGTTCAGTATTAACCAATGACGGGGAAGAAATAACAGCATTATTTAGTAGACAATCGGGTAAATCAGAAACAGTTGCTACCACAGTAGGTGGTATGATGATACTATTACCTAGATTAGCACATATGCCATGTTTTGCAGATGATATAAGATTACAAAGATTTAAAGATGGTTTATGGGTAGGGATATTTGCTCCTACAATGAGACAAGCTCAAATAACCTATAACAGATTAAAAAAGAGAATAAGTTGTAAATCAGCACAGGCTATCTTTGCAGACCAAGACTTTGGATATGATTTTTCCACTTCTAATGGTCAAACTGTAGCTATAACTAATGGTTCTTTTGCTACTTGTATATCAGCCTCAGAAGGGTCAAATATAGAAGGAGAATCTTTTAAGTTAATAATCTGTGAGGAATGTCAGGATATATCTAACTATAAGATAAGGAAATCTATTCACCCTATGGGAGCTAGTTATAATGCTACTATTATAAAAATAGGAACAGCAACAACATTTAAAGGTGATTTCTATGAAGCCATAGAAAGAAATAAGATAAGAGACCATTCAAGAAAAGGAATACGAAATCACTATGAATATAACTATGAAATAGTACAGAAATATAATCCGGACTATGCTAAATATATTGAAAGAGAGAAATATAGACTAGGTGAAGACAGTGACGAATTCCAAATGGCTTATAACCTTAAATGGATACTGTCTAGTGGTATGTTCATTGATATAGAAAAGTTATTTGATAAATGTGGCATGGACATAGATTTAGTAGCCAGTGATAAAATAAATGTACATGTAGCCGGTATAGACTTAGGAGGTACAGGTGGAGATAGTACTATAATAACTATACTAGAAGTTGATTGGGACAATCCTGTAATAAGTGAAGAAAAAGTAAATCCGAAAACAGGTGAAGCAGAAATATATAGAGCATATGAAGTAACATTAAAAGCATGGTTTGAATTACAAGGAGAATATGAACAACAGTATCCTCTAATAATAGAAGCCCTATCTAATTTTAAATTAGCTAAATTAACAATAGACGCTACTAGAGAAAGTTCTGTAGCACAGAGAATAAAAGCTAATGTGCCTTTCGAGGTAGAACCTTTTGTATTTAGTAGTAAATCAAAGTCAGACCTATACAAATATTTAGATTCAGAATTAAAGTGTGGTAGAGTACATCTACCTAATTCTAAGAAGACACAGGAAACTAGAGAATATAAAGCCTTTGTACAACAAATGGAATCACTTCAAAAGTCATACTCCGGTAGCTATTTAGTAGTAAGTCACCCTCCGGAAAGAGGAGCACATGATGACTATCCGGACAGTTTAGCTCTAGCAGTATGGGCTAGTAGAGAAGAAAGCAACGCTTATAAGATAGAGACTAAACAAGTAAATCCTTTCCTTGAAAATACAACAAATAAGGTATATTATAAAAGTGTGAATAGGTACACATCACGAAGGAGGTAACTAATATAATGAAAAACTTTGCACACATTGTATCAGATTCTATGGACCCAGTAGCATACAATGACTTATGTTTATTAGATGTTATGGGGGAACTAAATAATACACAACAACTTAGATTATCAAGAATAAGAACAGCTTGGAATTTCTATGAAGGTTATCATTGGGAAGACATACCGGAGACAGATAAACCACAAATAACTACAAATTATTGTAGACCATTCGTAAATAAATTTGTGGCTTTTGAGTTAGGAAGTGGCTTCAAAATAGGAACTGATACAGAAATTTTAGATAAATATAAAGAAAATGAACCTACACATATAGACTTTTTAAATGATGTGTGGGATATTAGTAAAAGGGACACCTTATGTACAGAGTTAGGACAATCTAAAAGTATAACAGGGGACGGTTGGTTACAGATAAGATTCTATGAATCTAATGAACTACCTTTTCCTACATCTTTAGAGTATCCTAAAGGAATGATTAAGGTATCTGTTATACCTACTAATATAGTATTCGCAAAGTATGACAGCCATGAAAGAGATAGATTAACAGAACTAACTATTGCTTATCCTATCAATAAAACTAAAACTGGAATACTAGGAAATACTAGTACAGAAAAAGTAGTGTATAAACAAATATGGACAGTAGATAAGATACAAGAATTTGAAGGTAAGAATTTAATAAAAGATATACCTAACCCTTATAACTTAATACCATTCGTACAGATTAAAAACTTTCCTGTAGCCGGTAGAAGTGAGGGAGTGGGAGATTTAGAGGATTTAATCCCTTTAAATATAGAATTGAATATAAAGAAATCAGATGTATCAGAAATCATAGATTATCATTCAGCACCAGTTACAATAGTATTTGGTGGTACTACTTCTACACTAGAAAGAGGAGCTAATAAAGTATGGAGTGGTCTACCTAAAGACGCCAAAGTTCAAAATTTAGAGTTAACTTCGGATTTAAGTGCTAGTATGCATTACATTGATGATTTAAAGTCAGATATGCATGTAGTAGGTGGAGTACCTAAAGGAGCTCTAAGTGGAGAACAAAACATTTCTAATACTAGTGGTGTAGCATTACAATTCGTAAATATGCCACTAATAGAGAAAACGAAAATTAAAAGGGCAGAAACAAAGGAAGGACTTCAACTAGCTAATAAGATTATCCTACACATGGGACAAACAAGAAATTTAATTACCAAGCCACATGATATGCCCAACAAAGACTTTTATCATAATGAGGTTACCTTAGTCGACAACTTACCAAAAGACCGTTTAATAGAATTACAAGCTTTAGAAGCAGAATTAAAAATGGAAGTTGAAAGCGTTCATGGAGCTATGAAACGTTTAGGCAAGGTTGATATAGAGCAAACTTTAGACGAAATTAAGCAAGAAAAACTTGCTAAAGCTGAACTATCAGCAGATGTATCCATATTAACTATGGAGAAAACTATGGAAGCCAAAGAAAAATTGGGATTAGTAGACGAAGAAAATAAACAAGCAATACCAGTATCTAATAAATCACAAGGCAATCCTACACAGCCCAATAATAAAAAGCTAAATAGTGGTATGACTAATGGGGAAACCCAACAAGAATTAGTTAGAAAGACCACAATAGGAGAGAATATATCTCAAAGTGTAGCTAATAAGCAACAACAATAAGATATATTTTAATACTAAGATCGGAAGAGCGTCGTGTAGGGAAAGAGTGTAT
>ERZ1463037.139-NODE-139-length-11516-cov-12.369252_pt1 | contig 11516 bp, 15 predicted proteins | sample MGYA00564484_ERZ1463037 | MGnify/ENA primary metagenome ERZ1463037 (study PRJEB39244, sample SAMEA3635151) | Helicobacter pylori | study: EMG produced TPA metagenomics assembly of PRJEB11511 data set (Assembly of a 5300-year-old Helicobacter pylori... | reverse complement strand
AAGCTGAAAACCCCCTAGCTCCAAAAGCTGTGGTAGTTCCAACTTGTCCTAATTTAAAAATTTCATCCACGCATTTTTCTCCTTCTACAAAGAAAATAGTCTTGTCATTCTTGATGCCCTCTAAAACCTGTGGAAGCTTATAAATAACATGTCTTGTAGCTTTTATACCAAAGCTCCATTCACTATTATCTTTGGTATAGGCCATGAAATCTTTTTTCCTTTTGCCATTATCAAGCCACTCTCGTCTACAGATTTTATATAATATATTGCCAAGTTCATCTTCATAATAATATTTAGCTGTAGTTTCCTTTTCATAATTAGAATTTTGTTTTGGCTTAAAGTCACGTTTTGTAGAAGGCTGCGGGTCCTGTGTTTCAATTTCAACATTATATTTTGCACTTAAAAATTACATAATGTTGTGGAATCCATCTATACCCTCGTTATAGGATGCTGCACTTAAAATATCACCTTTAGCTCCACAGCTAAAACAGCTCCAATACCTGCCGCTGCTTCCTGGAACTATGGCAGCACTTGGATCCTGATCTTTATGGCTATGTGCACTTTTATTAAAACAAGTAAATTTTCTGTTTTTATTCTTATTGCTATGTTCCATTACGTAATCTTTTAGATGATCCTGTATTTCGCTAATACATCTTTGCGTAATTTTATTTCCCATAGATTTTTGAACCCCCTAATTACTTTTGTACGGCTTATTTCTAAGCATTATCTTATTAAAAATATTTTAAATTACATATACTTTTTAACTTTTGTACGGCTTAGATTACTAAGCATTATGATTAGGATAGAATCATTTAAAATAACGAGAATAAGGTAAAAATTACATTTTCAGTAAACATATATGACCTTTTGCCGTAGTTTTGCAAAAAAAATTTAAATTATTACGAAAAATTTCAAGTTATAGTAATATTGCAACTAAATATTAGATATGTAATTAGCTTAGTCCATTGATATATAAGAGGTTATAAGTAATTCGCTTACTACATTACAAATTTATCATGGGGGGTATGCAGTGTAGTAGAGTTTTTAAATTTTAATTCTCACTTGTATAAGAAATTTTTATACTTATATAAATAAGGTATTATTGTTTTTTTGTAATATATATATATATTTATGTTCTAACCTAGATATCTTAAGGGATAACGATGATTACAAGATGTGGTAATAGGTTGGAATAAATTGTAATGGAGGAGTAATTTCTATAAATAGTAACTAATTACAGACAATAAATGTTACTATTAGTAAATAAACACATTATAATTCAGTAGAAAGTTATTTGGATGAGGAGGCTACGTTTAGGTGAGTTCATCGTGGATTGCTATAGGTGTACCATTGTTTGTAGTATTTTTGATTGTTTTACCGCAACAACATAAAATAAAAAAACTGGCAATTCTAAAAAGAAAGAAGAGGAAGGGGTTAATAATTATGACGAACGAGTTAATTAAAAAATACATAGGGAAAAAATGTAGTATATCCACAGGTGATTTTGGTACAAATGCAACTGGAAAAATAATTGATATTAATGAAAACTGGATTGAGGTTGAGACTAAAAAAGGCAAAGAACTTATAAATGCTGAATTTGTACAAAGTATTAAAATAACTCAATAAGAACTTATTAATAATAGATATCCACTGATGGAAAGTTTAAGTATATTGATAATAATTGAAAGTTGGTGGAAATTTAAGAGAAAGCTCTAATGATGTCGTATTATAAGATATATATCTGATAAATCGGTTTCAATTATTTTTATTCCTCTTTATTATGTGGTAATATGTCGATTATGCTGTTATTATAGGAGGAATAAATCAATATGGAAAAAAAGAGATTGAATTGGATAGATATGGCGAAGGGATTCGCAATGATATTAGTTATGTTTGGGCATGGACCCATTTTGTTGCCTATTCAGGCGGAGATATACACATTTCATGTACCGTTATTTTTCTTTATGTCAGGATACTTATTTTCGAATGTGAAATACAATAACTTTCTACCTTTTTTTAAAAAGAGGCTTATAACTATAGGAATACCGTATTTTTGTTTTTCTTTTATTGAGTATATATATTTTTTTATATTCAATAATAAACAAAATGTTAGTCCTTTAAAATCATTTATTGGAACACTAATACCTTTAAGATATAACAATGGTACTTTGCATAATGGTACACTGTGGTTTATAGCTTGTTTGTTTATGTGCGAAATGATATTTTTCTTAATAATTAAATATACTAAAAATGATAAAAGAAAAATTATAACGTGTTTAGTAGTTAGTGCAATTATTGGAGTCATCTATAACAGTTACATTGGGAAGCCATTACCTTGGAGCACTGATGTAGCATTTACTGCTGTAGTATTTTATGGTATAGGTTATTTAATAAAGGGGATAGAAAATAAGGTAAGTAAACTTGTGAAGATAAGATACTTGATTATATTTCTTATTATTAACGTGCTTATAGGACATCTAAATATTCGTTATATGAATGCTCGTGTAGATATGAATGCTATTGCATATGGTAATTACTTCTTATTTTTTACGTCAGCTTTTAGTGGAATTATGGCATCATTGATTTTTTGCAGGTTATTACCAAAATTAAAGCTACTAATATATATAGGTAAAAACAGTATAATATTTTTGGCGTTTCATCAAATGATACTATATCCAATCATTGATAAATTAATTTTACATGTTAGATTTTTAACGAGTGAAAAATCATACATAATAGTACTAAATGGCATAATACATGTTGGGGTAACTTTAATAGTTATGATTCCAATAATTTATGTAATTAACAATTATATGCCATTCATATTAGGTAAAAGATTTTCAAAGAAGGGTACTAAATCCAATGATATATCCATGGAAGATAGGCTGTAACTAAAAATTCAAATAAATTATAGTTAATGCTAAAGACTAAGTGATAATAGACGAGATATAAGAAGTAAATAAAGTTTTATAGAAAATTTTATTTTATAATGGTATTTAGTAGCGGTAATGATGAAATATAAATAGTTCGATATATTAGATAAATAAACGGGGGAACTTATGGATAATCAAGATATAGAAATGGTAAGATTAAAAGTGTTTAAAAACTTTAAAACAATTAAATTAGCCAAGGACTATTCAGGTAGACTATATAGAATCGTAAAGAGCGAAGTAAAAATATATATAAATGATGACGAATATTTTTGTTTTATACAGCGAAGACGAGGATTGTTTTGGAGGAATATAGAAGTGATTGCATATGACACTTATTTAAACAAGATTAATGGACAAAGTAGTTAATAAGGAAATTTTTTTGTAAAGACTTATTTTCAATTGATAATAAATATCGATAGAAACAAAATTAAAAGAAAAATATGGTATAATACTATTAAGTCAGGTGACAATATATTAAGTAAATAATAATTTATAAAATAGAAAGAACAGAGGAGAGTGTAATATGATTGAATACAAATTTGATACTCAATTATTAATAGAAGGACATAATCTTTCTGAAGATGCAATAAACGAATATATTACAAAGAATATTGAAGGTGATTGTTTGCTTGCGGTTGGTGACGATGAATTAATTAAAATTCATTTTCATACCAATACACCATGGAAGGTGTTTGAGTATTGTACTTCTTTAGGAGAAATTTATGATATCGTTGTAGAAAACATGGAACGTCAAACTATGGGTCTTAAAGGTTAAAGGTATATGAACTTTTAAAAAGAAAAGAAGTTTATAATTGAAATTTGGCAGTTTAGTGTTATATCTAAACCCAAACTCAATGCTAGCTTAAAAGGAGAAAGTATGGAATTTCAAAAGTCAGTTATTGAACTTATAAAGATGAGGACATCAAGCAGATCGTTTGATAAAAAAAACATCGAAAGTGTAACCCTTAAAAAGCTAAAGGATTATATTGAAAAGAGTAATGAAGAAACAAAATTAAGGGTCAGGATTATAGTTACACAAAGTAATAATAATGATTCTGGTAAAGCAAAAAAATTAGGGACATACGGAGTTATATCAGGTGCTAATTCATTTATTGTTGGAATACTTGAAAGAGATGAAAAAAATGCGCTTGAATTTGGGTATTTATTTGAAAAAATTATTCTCTTCGCAACGGATTTGGGGCTTCAAACATGTTGGCTCGGTGGAACTTTTAATAAGAGTAATTTTGAAGAAAATATGAGTTTAGCTGATAATGAATTTATACCTATAGTTTCTCCTGTGGGAATAAAAAAAGAAAAGCCTAGAGTTTTTGAATCAGTTATGAGAACAGTTATTGGTGCTAATAAACGAAAACCATGGAGTGAATTGTTTTTTGAAAAAGATGGTAAAGCACCACTAAGTGAAGATAATGTTGGTCAATATGCTACTGTATTAGAGATGGTAAGACTTGGACCTTCTGCTTCAAACAAACAACCTTGGAGAATTATAAAGGATGAGAATGTATACCACTTTTTCCTTTGCAGAACAAAAGGCTATGGAGTATCTAGTTATGATATGCAAAAAAATGACATTGGTATAGCTAAATGTCATTTTGAGTTATCAGCAAATGAACTTGGCTTAAAGGGCTCATGGGTAGAAATAAAAGATATAAGTACACAAAATGACTGGGAATATTGTTGCAGCTGGTCTAAATAATATTTTTATTAACAAAAAGGGAATTCATTTATTGAATTCCCTTTTAAATTAAGTAGAAATAGTACTATGCTTTTTTGTAGTTGAAGCACCAATCATAAATTTTAGCACTTTCGTTTTTTTGATAACATATGAAATTCCAAGTGATCCAACTAGAATAATTACAAAAAATAATGGGACAACTATAAATGGTGAAATATTTTTATTTGCAATATAATTTAGCATTATGTAAATTAAAGGTGAATGAAATAGATAAATTGCATAACTCTCTTTATCTAAAAATTTTAGTGTTTTGTTACTATTTAAGCTCGTATATTTAAAGCTTATTGTTGATAAAGCTAAAAAATAAAAAATAGCAGAGGAAATATTACTAAATAAATACGCAACATTTTTGGACAATGTACAAATTAAATTATTATTAGATAGCTTCAAAGATAATAATAAAAACAAAAATTGTAGAATAAATGAAGTTGTAATTAAAATAATATTCTTATTTCCTTTAAATTCATATGAAAAAGCTTTCTCGTTTTTTCTAATGATATAACCCAAATAAAAAAACATAAAATAATGTATAGAACTTGCAATTTGGAGTAAGTGTGGGAATTTATAACTAATGATATTAGCACTGGCTATAATGATAAAGCTAGCAGGTGTACCTATTTTGTTGATTATAGGTTCGAATAAGTAAAATACTATAAATATCTCAAATATTGCTAGTAAGTACCATAAATGTCCAGAATCTATGCCAGTAAGGATATATTTATAAATTACTTCTAAAACATTGTTACCCAAATAACCTTTATAACTAGTAAGCATTCTAATTGGTACTACATATAATATTGCAACACAAATGTATGGAACTAATAGCCGTTTTGTTTTATCAAATGAAAATTTAATTTTCTTCTTATATTTTCTACACTCTTTCCTACAATAATAGTACATATACCCTGAGATAAAAATAAATAAAGGCATTTGAAAAATATCCATGTAAGTTTTTAATGAATTAAAAAAGCTGGATTTAATAAGTGGAGTATAAATACCCCAGTTGTATTGATAAACAACCATGCTATGCCCTAAAACAACCATTAAAATAGCAAATACTCTTAGTAAGGATATATTATTTAGATATCCTTGTTTCTTTTGGATTTCCATTAAGCTTCCTCCTATAATGTATAATTTGTGAATTAATAGCTATTATAACATATTTCATTATAATTCGACACGGCTTTCATTGGCCCCAGGTTTTTATATTGCTCAGAACTTAGTTAAATAGTACGATAATAAACATATTATAGATGTAATATGTTTATAATTAGAAAGGAAGGTTTTTATGGAAATGAATATTTATTGCCCATATAAAAAATGAGTGTGATTTAAGGTTATTTATAGGAGGGAAATATGATTAATTTTATTGGAATGGGAAGTGCTTTTAATACAGAACTTGGGAATACGAGTGCATTTGTAAAGAAAAATGACAGCTTAATTCTTATTGATTGTGGAGGAACAGTTTTTCATAAGTTACAAAAGCTAAACATGCTTGATGGACTTAAAAATTTGTATATTCTTATAACACATACACATCCTGATCATGTTGGAAGTCTTGGAGACGTTATATTTTATTCGTATTATATTTTAAAACACAAACCGACTATTTTTTTTCCTCAAAAGGAGTTAATAGAAAGTTTTTTAACTAGCATAGGGGTAAGTGCTGAAATGTACAACCTTTATAGTAATAATGCAGAAGATATAAAGGATATGCAACTTGGAAATTTTAGTATAAACTTTATGCATGTTTCTCATGTTGATACAATACCGACATATGGATTTATAATGAAATTAGATGGAAGAGTGTTTTATTATAGTGGGGATGCTAATGCTATAAGTAACACAATAGTAGATAAGCTAATAAACGGACAGATTTGTAGAATTTATCAAGATACATGTGGATTAGATTATGAAGGGAATGCTCACTTATCATTAAGAAAACTTTGTGATATAGTTCCTCTAGAATTTAGAAATAAGGTTTATTGTATGCATCTAGATAAAAATATAACAGTTGAAGATATAAAGCACAATGGATTTAATGTTGTAGAAATAAATTGATTTTTAATAAGATTAAAGGGAATTTAGTAAATGAATTCCTTTTAAATTTGTGATGATCGAAAATAGTATAAGTGAAATATAAGGAATCCTTTTGATTTTTTTGATAAATAAGAAGGACAAATATACATTCCTGTTGAAATATAAAAGTACTTATAATTTGTATGAAAGTATGGATTCGGTACTTACTGATGTTAAAAAATTTATTTAAGTAATTTAGAAGGAGAATTTAGATGTTCAAAAAGAAATTATTAATATTATTTTATGTTCTTATAGCAGTATTAATGTTCCGTATACCAGTCTTTGCAGCAGAAGATCAGTTGCCAGACAAACCAATTACTAATATTTATGTGCAAGATTATGCCAAATTATTAACAACAGCTGAGATTCAAACGTTAGTTGCAGAGAGTACCAGTTTAAATAGTCAAAAGGGAATACAGTTTGCAATTCTTACTGTAAAAGAGCTTCCTAGCGGGTATGACCTAGAATCATATTCTAATGCAGTATTTAAAAAGTGGGGAATTGGAGACAAAGCGTCCAATAAAGGTTTATTATTTGTCTATGTAACATCTACTGATAATATTAGATTAGAGGTAGGATATGGTTTAGAAGGGGATATTCCAGATATAACGGCTAAAAGTATTCTACAAAAAGTTCATCCAGTATTAAGAGAAAAAAAGTATTCAGAGGCGTTAAATATGCTTTATCCATTAATAAGTGATGCTAAACTTCAAACAGCACAAACACCTAAAGAATCTAAATATACACTTGCTAACCTATTCAAATTAATATTTTTCATTTTAGTTATATGTGCAGCAATATTTAAAGGACCCAATAGACGCAATCGTGGATATGGCGGTGGAGGGTATTATGGTGGCTTTGGTGGAGGAGGATCCGGTGGAGGTTTCGATGGCGGAGGCGGCGGGAGCTTTGGTGGAGGGGACTCTGGCGGTGGTGGAGCGTCTGACTAACCATTTAGTAGATTAAGAAACAAAGAAGACAAATTTTCAAGTGAGTATAATCAAGTCCAATGGAGTTAACATGATTTTAAATTGTTAACTCTATTTTATTAAGAAAAAAATAATAACAGCCAAAATAGTATTAGTTGACCCTATAACCATGGCAAAATTAGTGATTTTATTTTTCCCAGTTTTGTCCTCTTCTTTATTAATAGAATTATGTAATCTAAACCTGTATTTGCTAATAGAAGTACCATTTAAGGTTCCAGCTAAACCAAAACATACTAAGGCAATACTGCCACAAATTTTAATAGATAATATCCAATTGTTTAAGACCTTACCCAACACAATACTAATGAACATTATAATAAAACTTGAAATAATTATTTTTTTAATTTTTACCCACTCCTTAATATCTACTTCAATTAACATCATATTCTATATATTCTAACAATTAAATACTAAAAACATAAAACGTCATAATGACGACATGAAAATACATGAATATACGTAAATATGTTGAATTTATGCAAAGTATCTTGAATTAAAATCTGGAATGTATCCTTTTTGTGTTTTTATAAGTGGTGCCTGTATATTCTTAAGTGCGGGTTTACCACTAATTTGAGCAGTCATCTGCTTTACGGAATCTGCTCCGAAATACTCCTTTATAAAACCAACCTTCTTCAAATCAATAGTCCCAAGCTTTAGACATAAGTTATGTACCTCTTCATCAGTAGCTATTAACATTTCTGAGCATTCATCCGTCCACTCATTATAAAATTGAATCATGTGTTCTAATACCTTGCATACCTCTGATGTATTACGAACAGTAATAGCGCCTATAAAAAGTTCATCTTTCTTACCCAAATTATATAACCCCAATATATACCGAGTATAATAGTGAAAACCAAATAAGCCTCTATTTTATCTTGTTTACTTTTGATTGCTTTTAAATGGACACAACCAAGCGTTTTGATGCTAATATAACGTGGTTAGACATTACTAGTTAAGGACTGGGGGAAAACGTACGATAATATAACATATTAAAAATATAATATATTTATATTTAGAAAGGATGGTTTTTATGGAAACAAGGGGCATTAGAAAATATTTTAGAATTGAATGTAAAACACCAATTTGTACACAAATTTCTATTGTTAAATTTAATGATAAAATGGTTACCACAGGCAAAGGCAATATCTGTGTAGAAAATATAAGCTCTGGTGGCCTTAAGTTTCTTTTTAGTTTAAACCTACCAGTTAGTGATATGATGATTATAGAGTTTAAGTTAGTTATTAAAAAGGTGAGTATTGCTTTTTATGGCTATATTGTGAGAAAAGAAGAAATTGATAAGGATATATATAGATATGGAGTTGAATTTGTTAATAAGACTGATGATGATGATGATGAACATGAACAGTTTTTGAGTAAACTTGATGAGTTAAATAAAAATGGAAATCTAGAGAATTCTGGTATTTGTACATGTGATGTAGATTGTATTAGAAAATGTACGGTAAAAGTTGATAGAAGAATGTATAAAAGATATAAGCTTAATGATAATTTTGTTGCAAAAATGAAAATGCACAAAATTAGTAATAAATCAGGCATTTCTCAGTGGGTCACTATACTAATTGATAATATCTCACGAGACGGCATTCAATTTATTACTGATATTAATTTAGTAATAGATGAGGATACAATGTTAGAATTTAGTATAGTTATTGCTGATATAAAAATTTATGCTAAAGGTTATACATCATGGAGAAAAAGAGTAGAAGAGAATAAATATATATATGGAGTGAAATTAGATATTACCGATTCAGAAAAAGAAAAGATAATTAAAGTTTTAGAGCAAGTAGTGGATTTTTCTTTAGAAAAGGGGATATTAACGCATGAATGTTTTAGATTAAAGTTTAATTATGCGAAGACTGAAAATCATAATTTTGAGAAACTTATATAAAAAAAATTTATAATTATTTTATTTGATTTAAATCACATTCTTATAACTTAAATAAATATAGAATAGAGACATAGGAAAGCAAGAATATGTGAGAATAAAATATTAGGAGGAAAAAATATGAATACTAAATTTTTCAAAAATATTGAAGTTGCAAAGGCATTAGGATTAAAAGAAGAGGTTTTATATGTAGAAAAACAAGTTGTGAGTAAAACATTAACACAAACGAATAACGTTAGCATAACACTATTTGCTTTTGATAAGGGGGAAGAAATAAGTACCCATTCAGCACCTGGAGACGCTTTGGTATATGTAACAGAAGGTCAAGTCACAATAACAATAGGGGATAATGATCCAGCTATTGTGAGTGAGGGTGAAATGATATTGATGCCAGCAAATACACCTCATGGACTCGTGGCTAATGAAAGATTTAAAATGATGTTAGTTATAGTAAATGGATAAGAAAAAGTATAGCAAATTTATTTTGCTATACTTTTTCTTAGGTTAGTGCATATAACAAATAAAGAGGAGCATGCTATAAATAAATAATTAAGGTAGGTACATAAGGTAATTAAACATCATCCAAAAGTGACAAAAACTACCTAGAATTATAAACACATGGAATATTTCATGGAAACCGAACCAGGGGATATTCAAATTAGGTTTTTTTAGTCCATAAATGATACCACCAATACTATAAAAAATTCCGCCTAAAAGGAGCCAGAAAAGTCCACCTATAGGAACAGTTTTAATCATTGGTTTAATTGCAACTATAATCACCCAACCCATTAATACATATAGTATAGTGGATACCGTTCTTGATTTTCCTGTTGATATTGCTTTCCATACAATACCTATTATAGTCAGTCCCCATATAACGCCAAACATACTCCATCCCCATGTACCTCTTAAAGGGATTAAGGCAATGGGAGTATACGTACCAGCAATTAAAAGATATATTGCCATATGGTCAAAATATCTAAACACTTTTTGGGCTTTAGAACCCGCTGGTAACATATGATATAATGAACTCATCGTATAAAGTAATACTAATGTTGTACCAAAAATTGAAAATGATACTATATGCCAAGCAGTAGCTTTTAATGACGAAAACACAACTAATAATACAAGTGCAGCTATAGCAAGTACACCGCCTACAATATGTATTATTCCACTTACCCTACTTTTTGAAATCATTTTTATTTAACTCCTTTTTCCTATGACTGTATCTATTTTATCACTTAAATGTTAAAATTTCATACAAATAATGCAAATATGTTTTAAATGAAGAAGAGATTTTTGTTGTTTATGAATATTATTTTAATGAAAAGTAAAATTAAAGGAGGGTTTATTTTGCTAGATATAAAAAAAGGTGTAAAGAGTTTTTATGTGGGTGATAACGAAGAAGAACCACTTGCTAAGATGGAATTTGTATATAATGGGGATGAGGTAATCATCAATCATACTTTTGTATCTGAGCAATTAAGAGGTCAAAATGTTGGTGGACAATTGTTAGAAAAGATTGTTAGTTTAGCGAGAGAAACAAACAAAAAGATAATTCCTATCTGCCCTTACGCTAAAGCAAAATTGAATAAAAATGATAAGTATTTAGATGTATTAAAAAAGTAAGACGTGAGTGGGACAAATGGGATGAGGGAGTGGAGGGTATGTCAGGGTATATGCAGTTTATTTCTAGGGCTTGGAAAGTATTTGTGGAGCAAGGGGATATGAATAATGAGGTAAGATTAGAAATAGCAGACTCCTGGAAAAGATGCAAGGAATATGGTGTAGATTTTATGAATGGTCGTGGTAATGATGCTTATAGAGATCGGAAGAGCACACGTCTGAACTCCAGT
>ERZ1463037.136-NODE-136-length-11619-cov-12.290297_pt1 | contig 11619 bp, 14 predicted proteins | sample MGYA00564484_ERZ1463037 | MGnify/ENA primary metagenome ERZ1463037 (study PRJEB39244, sample SAMEA3635151) | Helicobacter pylori | study: EMG produced TPA metagenomics assembly of PRJEB11511 data set (Assembly of a 5300-year-old Helicobacter pylori... | reverse complement strand
CAACGATTTAAGTATAAATACAAATTGGTTCAACTTGTTATTGCAATTGGTCATTCAATATAATATTAATTATCTTGAATACCTTTTGATCCCTTAGTACGTGGTTTATGTAAAGTATGAATTATTTAATCTATTCCAATTACCTTACTTCTACGTTCCATCAAAATTACATCCAACCATTTTTTATTATTCATTTTGGCAATCTTTTCTCTGATTCCGATTTCTTTAAAGCCACATTTTTTATGTAATGATATACTTGCAATATTTTCTCTAATAATGCCTGAATATAAAGTCCAAAACCCATTTTTTTCTGATAATTCAATTAACTTTGTTAAAATAACAGTACCTATTCCTTGTCCTTTATACTTTTCACTAACGTAAACACTTACTTCGGCTACACCCGAATAAACACACCTACTTGAAGTGGGACTCAAGGCACACCAACCTAATACAATCTTACCTGAACGAACAACTAATCTACATGAAGTAATATGACTATTATTCCAACTTTCCCAAGTAGGTATATCTGTCTGGAATGTTGCTATTTCCGTCTTAATGCCTTCAAAATAAATATTTGCTATCTGTTCCCAATCAGATTGTACCATTTCATCAATTTGATATTTCATTTTTTCTCCCCCTTACCAAAACATATGTTCTTATATTTTATATTATACATACATTTTACTAAAATTGTAATAGGCAAACAATATACACATTAGCTTATGCTGCCAGCATAAATTTGGTGCGTCTGCCGGAAGCGCTATTCTAGATATTTCCGGAAATAAATTGATACTAGTGCTAAAATGAGGGGTTTTTTTATGCCTAATAAAACACAAAAAGATAAAAATAGTGTTAAACTATATATATCAATGTTCTATACTCTAGAGTGTAAATTATAATGAATCATACATGACACTTATAACAATAATATATATAAGAATATGGAAATGTATTGAAGGGGGGTTGAACATGGAGAAGGTATTTGGATACGTAAGAGTTTCAACTTCTACCCAACTAGAAAAGGGAATCGGACTAAAGACACAACAACAGGAAATAGAGAAGTATTGTAAAGATAATAGCTTAGAGTTAGTGAAAATATTTGGTGATGAGGATGTAAGTTGGTACGAGTACAGACAGACCGTGCTCTAAACATATTAATTTAAAGAAAATGATTAAAGAAAATATTAATAAAAGAGTAAAATATTCTTCAAAATAAACCTTCATAAGGGCCTGTAAATAATTTTGTGTAAACAGAATAAAATGTACTCTTTCTTGGCAATAATTTAGATAAGTAATTATCAAAAATTGTAAGGAGGAGTATTTTTATGTCTAGCATATCAAAAGAAATTTTAAGAGATTATATTAACGAGCAAAAGTTTACAAGTCCAACTGAGGTTTTAACTGCTATGAAGAGTATGTTTAAAGATATTCTTCAGGAGACGTTAGAAGCAGAAATGGATACACAACTTGGATATGATAAATATGACATATCAGAAAAACAAACTCCAAACAGTAGAAATGGTTATTCTAAAAAGACTGTAAAATCCGAACTTGGTGCTGTAGAGCTTAACATACCACGTGATAGAAACGGCGAATTTGAACCTAAAATATTGCCTAAGTATCAAAGGAATATAAATGGTATAGAAGATAAAATAACGGCTCTTTATGCAACAGGAATGACTACAAGAGACATATCAGAACAAATCAAAAATCTATATGATGTTGAAATCTCTGCCGAGATGGTATCAAATATAACGAACAGGATACTTCCTTTAGTTACAGAATGGCAAAACAGACCCCTCGAAAAGACCTATTCATTTGTTTTTATGGATGCATTATGTCATGCTTAACATAATGCATCTTATCTGTAGTAAAGAATTATGTGGAGTACCTACATAATTCTTTTTATTTTCAACTGTTTTCATTCGTTTAACTTTGCATAATATAATAGTAAAATAGCAGTATCACTAATTAGAATGGAGGTCATTTATTTATGTCTAATGATACTGTTAATTATTCACTAACTGATTTAATATCCGATGCTACTGTATATATGGATAAATTGAACTACAGCAGAAAAAGTATTTTGGACTACAATCGACTATGGAAACATTTCCTTGATTATTCAGAGTCTAAAACTCTTAGCTTCTATTCTCCCAGATTGGGAGATGAATTCTTAGAAGATTATTGCAAAATTACTAAAGGAATTAAATTAAAACCTTCCCAGGTATATAAAGTCAGAATTATAAGGGTGCTTTATGATTATATAGTGCATGGCCAGTTTAAACTGTGTTATAGGTATACAAAAAAAGATGCTCCTAATCAATTTAAGGAGATTCTATCTGATTTTTCAGATTGTGGAATAAGAAAAGGTCTACACCATAATACTGTCATGATTAAATATGATCAGATGAAACTCTTTATGGAATATCTAGATTTGCAACACATAGACAGCATTTTAAAACTGAACTCAGAATATGTATTGGGATTTACAAAATCTTTATACAAGTATTCCAATAGAACTAAATCAACACTTTTATATACCTTACGTGAATTTCTCACATTTCTGTTTGAAAATAGATATATAACAGAACCATTAGGCGAACTGTTTCATGTAATTACCACAAATAGATACGAAAAGAATCCATCTCTTTATTCAAAGTGTGAACTTAATAAGATAGTAGAATCAATTAATAGGAATACGGCGACTGGATGCCGAGATTATGCAATGATAATCCTTGCCATTCAGTTAGGTATGCGTGTAAGCGACATTAAAAACTTAAAAATAGAACATATTAAATGGGATAGGAACTGCATTGAATTTTCACAAAGGAAAACAGGTAAATATATCCATCTACCCCTACCAGACAACCTTAAGTTTGCAATCATAGACTACATTAAGAACAGCAGACCGGCATCTAGTGATTATCATATATTCTTGCGACACAGGGCACCTTTTGAACCATTTGTAGATGGTAATAAACTTTATGGTTGCATTAACCAATATATTATGTCATCGGGAATAGCGGTAAAAGAAAGAAAGCATGGTATGCATTCCATGAGAAGTAGCCTGGCGGGAAATCTTTTGGTAGATAACACACCAATTCATGTGATTACAGGAATTTTGGGACATGATAATTTTAACAGTACCAAGGCATACATTAGAATTGATGTTGAACAGTTACGCCAATTGGCATTGGAGGTACCGTATGAAGGATAAAAAAACTATTTTTGTTTTTCACGGTCCCTTCCGGGACTATTGCCCGAAATATGCAGAATATAAAAAAAGCCAGGGGTTCGCATTCGGAAAAAGGATGATGCAGATGCTCAAGTCAATGGACAGCCATTTCGAAAAATATATCATTGAAACACCATGTCTTACAAAAGAAATGGTGGAAGAGTATGCAGCCAAAAGAGGAAATGAGAGCCCAATTACCCAGAATAAACGAATTACCCAAATACGTCAATTCGCAATTTTTATGAACCATATGGGATTTGACTTTTATGTATATCCTATGAAACTGATTAAAATGTCCAATACATTTACACCTTATATATTTACCCATTACGAGATTAAAAAAATTTATGATGTCATAGACCATCTGGAAATATCTCCTTACATAAAAAACTATAATCTTATATATCCAATGATGTTCCGCATGCTTTATGGATGTGGGCTGAGAATTAATGAGGCGCTTTCTTTAAAGAGGGAGCACGTGGATTTAGAGAACGGAGTTCTTATTTTAACACATGCTAAGAACAATACAAGTAGGCTGGTGCCAATGTCAGAATCCCTAACAAAGTATTGTATTTTATATATGAAAAAAATGGGGAGGACTATTACACAAAATGGTTATTATTTTCCTTCTAGGGATGGTGGGAGGTATAGTCACACCCCCGTATTCCTAAAGTTAAAAAAGTTTATGTCAGAAGCGGGAATCCGTACGGATTCTGGTAGAATTCCAAGAGTACATGACATAAGACATTCATTTTCAGTTCATACACTTGACCTGATGACAGCCAATGGATGGGATGCTTATTGTTCTCTACCAGTCCTATCTACGTATCTTGGCCATAGTGACATTAAATCTACTGAAAAATACTTAAGGCTTACAGAGGAATCATTCAATACAGTAACATCTGCATTATCTTTATCACATACAGGGGTATTTCCGGAGGTGTGCTATGAAAAAAAATAAGGATTTACCAGAGTACCTGTACGATTACTTTCTGCAGTATCTTCCATTACAGTTAGGGGCAAGCGAAAATACAATAAAATCCTACAGAGATACCTTCATCATTTTTCTCAGATACTGCAATGATATCCTGGGGATTAAATCAGAAAAATTGTATCTTTCAAAAATTAACAGGCACATAATTGAAGAGTTTCTTTTATGGCTTGAATCAGAAAAAAACTACTCAGCATCATCGAGAAACCAACGACTTGCTGCAGTCCATGCATTTTTTAGATATATACAAACACAAGCACCTGAATATATGAGTTTATGTAGTCATGTCCTATCTGTTCGCTCAAAAAAAGTACCACAAAAACCAATTGAATATTTAACGCTAGAGGCTATAAAAGAACTTCTTGCAACTATTGATACGACAAGTAAAAAGGGGCGCAGGGATCTTGCTACAATCGCACTTCTTTATGATACTGGTGCACGTGTATCAGAGCTTACGAACCTGACTGTTGGAAATATACGCTTCAGAAAGCCTGCATCTATAACCCTTACAGGGAAAGGCAATAAGAGCAGAATTATTCCATTAATGCCTCAAACTATGGAGATTTTAAAAATGTACATGGAGGATTATAATATACTTTACAGTGATGATCAGAATATTCCTCTCTTTTTTAATAAAAACAAAAAAAAGCTGTCAAGAGAAGGCATTGCCTATATATTAGACAAATATGTTGAAGTAGCGCGAGTTAAATCTCCAGACTTATTCAATCTAAAAGTTACACCACATGTACTGAGGCACTGCAAAGCCATGATATTAGTACAAAGCAATGTTAACCTTATATACATAAGGGATTTTTTGGGCCATGTATCAGTATCTACTACAGAAATTTATGCCAAGGCAAATCCAGAATTAAAACGTAAGGCAATTGAAAAGGCTAGCCAAGGTATTCTTCCAAAAAATAAATATACCAAAGAGGAAACTAAATCTATGCTTGATTGGTTGAAAACCATTATATAAGCATAATATTATGTGGAGTTGAAAAAGAAAATTTATATTAGCATGGTACAATTTATCCAACAACTCCACATAATAATTTACTACAGATAAGATGCAATACATTATAAAGTACGCGATGACAAACATATTGTAATTAAAGCAGCTTATGTTGTATTGGGTGTAAATATGGATGGTGAAAAAGAGGTGCTTGGCATATGGATAGGGGCAAGTGAAAGTAGTAAGTTTTGGCTTTCGGTACTTAACGACCTTAGAAACAGAGGCTTACAGAATGTATTAGTATTTTGCGTGGATGGCCTAACTGGGTTTAAAGAGGCCATAAATGCTGTATATCCTTTTTCAAAGATACAACGTTGTATAATTCATCAATTAAGAGCAAGTATGAAGTATATACCATTCAAAGACAGGAAGGCATTTGCAAAAGATCTAAAAGCTGTTTATGGTGCAGTAAACGAAGAAGTTGCATGTGAAAATTTAATTTCTGCAAAAGAAAAATGGAGCGACAAATATCCAAATGCAATAAAAAGTTGGGAAGATAATTGGGATAATCTTATAACCTTCTTTGAATTTCCAGATTACATTCGTAGAATTATATATACCACAAATGCTATAGAAAGTTTAAATAGTCAGTTTAGAAAAATTACTAAGACAAAGCTTATATTTCCTAATAATGAAAGCCTTATGAAAATGCTATATTTGGCCACCGAAAAGGTGAGTAAGAAATGGAATAGAGTATACCCAAATTGGGACCTTGTTATTAGTCAACTTAACATACTATTTAGTGAAGTCTTAAATCAAGGAGCATAGCTTAGGGCTCCGCCCCCAACCCCTAAGATTTATTATTGAATACTTCTGGGTAACGATTAAAACGGACTACCCGAAGGCTGTCCGTTCCTATACAGATCATCAATTACAACTTAAGCTACCTCTTACTACTTAACTAAACTATTATTTAAGTAGTATATTGAGTGCTAAAAATGTAAATAATATACTATGATGTAATGATAAAGTAACATTATTTATCTAATTAAATTAATATCTTATCAAAATTACATAGCTCAATTATTTTGCCTATAGAAAGAGAATACACAAAATAATTTACACCCTCCTTCATAAAAACAACAGATGACGTAGAACCTATTCATTTCACGTCATTTGTTGTTTCAAAACTTAATTTGTTACATTGAATGTATTATAATGCTCTTAATTCATTCCATAAAAAAAGAAGGTGCTACCCCTCTTTAATAATTCATTCACATACTATATACTTATTATTTCTATTTATCTGAAGTTATTACTTCGGCGACTTACCCATCTTATCCATCTTATCATGCATTTGCATAGTCGTCATTTGCATATGCATATACATCATCATCATATGCATATGCATCATCATCATATGCATATGCATAGGCTCAGCCATAGGCATATGCATGGCTGCCTTCTTAACCTCAGGCATGGCCGTAGACTTAGTCTCAGGCATGGCCGCAGGCTTAACCTCAGGTTTAGGCATGTTCATAGCCTCAGGCATAATGGGCATAGGCATATTCATATTTGGTATATTAGGCATAGGTATAGGCATCATTCTATAAGGTATCGTTTGTGCTTCCATATCATGTATTTGGTTCATATTGTTCCTCCAGAAATTATTAAACTACCATACTATATATACTCAAATGATTCACAAATGTGTTTATGTGATAGAAAAATATAGTATATTGAAATTATTTAATCCATAATGCTTCACTAATTTATAGCTCTCCCTTTGATCATTTGTTTAATTTCTCTACCCTTGCTATTATTTTTGTATAATTTAAATAATATACTCTGTATCTTTCATGTCCTACAGTACTACCATCAAACCCAAACTGATTATCACTTATACTTGAGTTGAGCCATACCCCATTAATCTTGTCTCTTACAATAATATCTGGTACCTCTCCTATCTGTCCATGATTTGAGGGTATCTTTCTAAAAAAAGAATGTAGATCACACAACCGAATTTAGATGGCTTATCAGCTTTGTGCCTTAATACATTTATAAAATATGTGCCTATAAAACTAACTGCGATTATAGCTATAACAATAGTTGTAGTGTTTACTGTATCGAAATATCTATTTAAACTATACATATTTAACCTCCACTTTAACTAGCTATAAATCTTTTAAATTTAATTAGCTTTCTTTGCATTTTTAATAGAAACATATATCTTGAAAATGTTTTACATATATGAGATAGTAATATTAAACTTATAAATAACCCCACATCTAAAGTGGGGCTACTTACGTTACTACATATATGAATGCAGTAATTAGTTATATCCATTAATATAAATTCCAAAATAATATCTATTTATAAAGGAGTTAAAATGAAAAAATTGAGGTTATTGAATTTTACACCATTATTAATAGCAGTACCATCGACACTTATTGGGGTTTTGGCAATGTACACCAATAAAGTTCCAGTTGCAATTTATGGTCAAAATTTTTTTTATTTATTGATATGTGTAATTATTTCATGTTTGGTATTATTAAGAAAATCTAAACTTAAAAATAATGTAGTCGCTAATTCAGTCACTATTATAGTTACAGTAATTCTTTTATTTCTAACTTTTATTAGCTCAGGGATAGAAGGAGTTCATAGATGGGTTTCTGTTGGCCCAATTAAGTTTTACGTTTCAGTAATTGTCCTTCCTATTATGATTATATGTCTATGGAAATTGTCACAAACAAAAGATTGGTGGTTTTCAGCTACTATTACAATAGTTGTATCAATTTTGCTTACTATACAACCCGATGCTTCTATGCTAACTGCATTTGCTATTCCGATGATAATGTTGTTATGGAATAAAATCAATAACAATATTTTTCGTTCTTGTATTATAGTATTACTTTCTGCATTAATTATTATTTCATGGTTATTTTTAGATGGATTACCACCTGTATCTTATGTTGAAAATATAGTTAGTTTGGTAGCCAATATGGGAATAATATGGCTTAGTTTAGGAATTATTTCTCTTGTAATATTGCCATTGCCATTTATATTTTTTCCACCAAAGAAATATAAACTGTTATCAGTAAGCATTGGTATATATTTTATAATTATCTTAATTTCTACTATATTTGGTAATTTCCCAGTTCCATTGATGGGATATGGAGTTTCCCCTATAATAGGTTATTTTATATCTATAACATGGTTTTCAAAATCCAAATGCAACTTATAGTTGACAAAAATGTTATGTTTAATTGGTAGCAATATTGTTCTCTTATCAGTAAACTTAATTAGGGGTGATTAGAAATAAGAATGTAATTAAGGGAGGGGTATTTGAAACCCCAAAATTATTTGAGAAACTATTAACAAGTTTGTATATAATCCCTTTTATATACAAACTACTATCGCACTTAATTGACTATATTAATTGGATTACCAGAAATAAAAGCCTTTAAATTATTCACAGCGATGTCCATCAAGCGAGCACGACTCTCTTTTGGTGCCCACGCAATGTGCGGCGTCAAAATAGCATTATCACAACCCAAGAGTAAGTTATCAGGTTTAATTGGCTCGGTGGAAACTACGTCGGAACACGTAGCATATACTTTACCTGATTTTAAGCTAATAGCAAGATCTTCTTCCACAATTAGACCACCACGTGAGGTGTTTATAATAATGACACCATCCTTCATCTTCGAAATGCTTTCCTTGTTAATAATACCCTGCGTAGATGGGAATAAGGGACAGTGCAATGATATTACATCAGAATTTGCTAACAGTTCATCGAGTGAAACATATCTTTGGTTTTCATTTTCTAATGTTTTATTCTGATACTCATCATAGGCTATAACCTTCATTCCAAATGCCTCTGCTATCTTAGCAGTTCTCTTGCCAATACGTCCAAATCCTATAATGCCCATTGTTTTGCCTGCCAACTCAATCAATGGATAATCCCAAAAGCACCGGGATTCTCCTTATATCCATCAAGTATTACAATTTTCATGATAATTTCTCCCCTCATACTAATTTATATATATTATAGTATATATTTACTTACTTATCAAAAATTATATAATATATTTTCTATACAAACTATTGTCGTGCTTGCTTTAGCTAGTAAGAGGATATGGTTTCTAATGCATCAAACATCTTTGATAAATCACCCAGTGCATCCTTTACTAAATATAAAAAATATACCAATGCTTACTTATAACAATTTATTTGAATTAAAAAGTTATATTTTATTATGCTTTTTAATATACATTATATAAAATAAATAAAATAGGCGGTGTATTCGAGGTGGCAGTAATCGAAATTAAGAAAGAGACTCCTAATAATATTAATGAGTTAGTTAAAATGGCAGATGATAAAACTAATTGGAGAAAAAGACTTGAAGCAGTAAATGAACTTAAAAATTGGAAATGTCAAAAATCGCGAGATGTATTAACAAGATTAGCAATGCATGATTTAGTATTTAAAGTTAAAGAGGAAGCTCTCCGGGCAACTCAATCCTTAGGCATAACTAAGAATGGTAAACGTTTGAAACTCGGTAAACCAAAGGTTCATTTAATTAAAGACATAAATAAAAAACTATATAATGTAGATAGTGTAATCACGGATAGTTTTGAAATAACTAAGTTTAAAGAGAAATTTAAACAACTTTATCCTGAACCATATGATGTATATGAGGGCGATAAAGGAAACAGTTTTGATGAATGGATTTTAAGTGTTTTAAAAAACAAACCCAAAAGCAAGCCTGCAAACAAATAATTATTATCTAGAATATTTACCATAAAAGTATTTCATATGTTTATATAACAACTGCCGTGAAGTTATTTTTCACAGCAGTTTATTTTTATCCATAATTATTCTTCTCCCCCAAATAATTTTTTTCATTTATAAATCTATAAATTTATTTGTTTTGTTATCACTATCATAATTTTGTTTTATTTTTAATAAATATGTTAAAATATAAGAAATCAGTATATAAAAGGAGTAACCTAACGATGAAAAAAATTAAATTGTTTCAACATGGTTCAATAGGGACCTTAATGACCGGATTATTTGAAGGCAGCCTATCAATTAACGAATTATTAAAACATGGAGATATGGGTATTGGAACTTTTGACGAATTAAATGGAGAACTTATTGTTCTTGATGGTAAAGCTTATCAATCACGTCAAGATGGTATCTTCTCTATTGCTAGCGATCATCAAAAAGTTGCTTATGCCCTGGTTGGTAGCTTTCAAGAAGATGAGACAATTACCTTTAATAATAAATTATCTTCAGATAAGGTAAAAGAAAAAATGCTAACACATTTGGACAGTAGAAATACTTTTTCCATGTTTCGCATTGATGGAGAATTTGAAAATGTTCATGTTAGGACAGTTATTAAACAAGAAAAACCTTATCCGAGATTAATTAATGCAACTAAAGATCAACTAGAATTTAATATTGATAAATGCAAGGGTACTATTGTTGGTTTCTACATTCCAGAATTGTACTTAGGAGTATCAGGGTCAGGCTTTCATCTACACTTTATTAATGATGAAAAAAATTTGGGCGGGCACTTATTAAATTTTACATTGAACTATGGAAAGATAAAATGCCAGGTAGCAGAAAATATTGATCTCCATTTTCCTTTAAATGATTCTAATTTCATGAAAAACAAATTTGATTATGGAAATTTAAAAGATGAATTTTCTTCCTCAGAAAAATAAATTTTATTGTGAATAATAGAGGGCTATAATATCAAGATTAAAAAATCATAATCAGGCAATTTATTTAACCAAAAAAGTGAAAAGAGAGTTTAAATTAAACTCTCTCAATTACACTCTACCTTCACTGAACTGTTATACAAGTATCATATTTGTGAAGGATTTTTAACCAGTCCATACTGGTAATTATAAATTTCATAATAATTGTTTGCTGCATGTATTCTTACATTACTTAAAATATTCTATATTATGATTCTAAGTCAATATTGAAATATTAGATTGTTATCGTTATCATTATGAAAGTATAACGCTTTATTAGTTGGATCATTTCCACTTAGTGCTGAATATGCAGCCTTAAGCGCACTTGGTTGTACAGTTTTATTGATGCTTCCATTTGTTACAGGAGTAAATTGAGACTTTTGATAAATTACAGCCCTAATTGAATTTGGAAATAGGTTGCTTTTAACCCTATTTAAAACTACAGCGCCTACAGAAACTTGATCATTGTAAGAGGTCCCTCCTGCCTCGGCAGTTATTATTCTAGCTAGTAAGTTCACATCACTTGATGTATAATTTTTTGACCTTGGTGAGAGTTTCTTTACAGTAGTCTTAGTCGCTACTGAATGTTTTGGTTGTTTCACAGTAGCTTTAATTGCTACTGAATGTTTTGGTTGTTTCACAGTAGCTTTAATTGCTACTGAATGTTTTG
>ERZ1463037.135-NODE-135-length-11638-cov-12.505482_pt1 | contig 11638 bp, 10 predicted proteins | sample MGYA00564484_ERZ1463037 | MGnify/ENA primary metagenome ERZ1463037 (study PRJEB39244, sample SAMEA3635151) | Helicobacter pylori | study: EMG produced TPA metagenomics assembly of PRJEB11511 data set (Assembly of a 5300-year-old Helicobacter pylori... | reverse complement strand
ATTTATTTCTAGTTGCTCTTTATTTCTAAGCGATCCTACAAGAACTGTTCTGTCCCTAAAGTATTCATCTTTTATATAATTTTCTCGCCCTATAGGCTCAAGTGATCTTTCAAAGGTTGAGTATGAGGATTCATTTATTAAATTATCTAAAAACTCTTCCATGAGCCCAGTAGTTGATGGAAGAAATGGAATGCCACCTATATTTACTTCTTCTATACTCTTATAAAAATCATGGTTTTTGTATTCCTCTTCATCCTTATATGGGAACAATACAAATGCTCCAAAAACACAATTGTTATAGGCCCCAGTTTTATTATTTTTATATATAATGGCATCTCTGTACCTGTGCATGGTGTTTATGTCTTCTTCCTTAGGTCCAATGCCACCATAACTTTTCTGGTACTCTATTGATGTGTCTATCTTATATTTTGCGTCAAATACAAACTCATAAGCCTTATCACTACCAATTTTATTTATAGATAACATGTTATCAGGCTTTTGCGTTACTGTTTTGCTACCTTCAGTTCTAGAACCTAAGTTACTAGTTTTTCGTGATTTAAATGCATTATAACTGACCTTAAAGGTTTCCTTTGTATTAGGGTTTTCATATACCAATGTAGACGTTACGCCTTTTTTAAGTGATACAAATATTCCAGTTCTATTAATAGTTATAAAATCTGTACTTATTAGCTTATATCTCTTTCTAAGTAGCGAATTTATCTTAATAAAACACCAATACTCATATAGTAGACTAAGTTCCTTCATTGATAATGAAAATATATTACTATTAATGCTTAATCCTTTTTGAAGCATCAATAGTCAGCAAAATGGCTCATATTCATGGTTTGTTCACATCCCCCCGGGGGATTTTTTGAAGGAGCCTGCGACTGAAATTGCTAGTATGTCTCTAATGTCATTAGATGGATCTGATAAATATAAATCAGATTTCGACTTATAATCTGCCTTTAATTTTTCTAATGCACCTGCATCGACTCCGTCTAATGTGTATTGAAGTTCAGTACCATCTTCAGTTGTCATTTTAGCTGACCACAACTCATCTGACTTAGGCAATAAAAACTTTTGCGCGATTGCTAGTGGAGCAGCTAAATGGATGATAGTGGTGATGCGAGCAACATCATAAGCTTGTCCATATTAACTTGTAGGTGCAATATCAATATTAACGGACTCAGATATGACTGGCAAGTTGATAATTGGAGAAATAGGTGTAATTGACATATATATAGCCTCCTGAAAATTATTTATAATACAGTTTTACATAATATTAAAAAGGTATTACAGCATAAGTTTACTGTTTATAGGTTATTGTGTCAATATTCGTAAAAAATAATACAATTATACATAAATTCAATATAACGAGATGGTTAAATGTGGTGATCAATTTGTAGACTTGAATTCCTTCTGTCAAAGTAAAAAGCAACAAAAAATTAAGAAAAGCTTAGAAATAGGCATTCTTTTAAAATGCAATATTCAAGTAAACAAGTAAACAGCTATCGCTAGAATATATTTACACTCCTTATTATATTAATCCGTTCGTTTAAAGTCCACATTTAAAACAAACCGATTATATGTATATTCCCCACCATCTAATGCTACTTTTAATGCTGTTAGTTCACGTTCGTTTACGGTATACTTCAATCGAACTATATTTTACTATACTCATTAAAAAAAGCAAAAAAATCATTTTGCTCATAATAAACATATTGAGTTAGTTTTCAGTTAAATTTAACTAAAGGCTTAACAATCCTTATAATTCAATGGTTCACGCAAAAGGAGGTAAATGTACGATTTTAACTAAAATCATACATTCGTAAAAACAGCATAAAGCGTTGATATATAAAGGCTTATAGTAGATTTAACTAAAGCCTTTTTTCTTATTGTGTATTTGAATGTATTGTTTCCTGTGATATATTATAAATATAGTACATTGAATTTGTGCCCTTTAGGACACTTTTTAGGAGTGAATTTATGATAGTAGAACCCATAAAAGATAAAAAGAAGATAAATGATTTTCTTACTTTTTTAAAAGGAAAGAATGAAAGGGACTGGATTATGGCCAAGTTCCAGTTAAACACTGGACTTAGAATAAGCGATGTAGTTAAGGTGAAGGTAAGTGATATTCTAACGGAAAAGTTTAATTTCAAAGATTATTTTGTGCTAAAGGAGCAAAAGACAAATAAAGAAAAGAAAATAAAGCTTAATGACAGCATTAAAATAGCGTTAAGTAGCTATATAAAACAAAATAAGCTTGGACACAATAATTATATCTTTAGAAGTAGAAAGGGTTTAAATGAGCATATAAGTGTTACACAAGCCTATAGATTATTAAAAAATGCAGCTGTAAGCATAGGTATAGAAAACTTCGGTACCCATTCTTTAATAAAGACCTGGGGTTATTGGACCTACAAAGTAAGCAGATATAATATAGGTCTAATTATGGACACATTCAATCACAGTAGCCAGGAAATCACATTAAGATACATAGGAATAGATCAGGGGGCTAAGGATGAACTTTATAGCTTAGTTCAATTTTAACAAAGGAGTAGTTTGTATATGATTTTAAACAGAAGAGAGTTGCTTACTCAGCAACAAAGAGAAGCACTTATAAGTATTCCATTTGAAGGTGATGAACATCAAATGAGTGTATTTTATATGTTATCAATTGATGATATTGAAATAATAAACAAACACAGAAAAGATTTTAACAAATTAGGATTTGCTCTGCAACTAGCTTTGCTTAGATATCCAGGCTGTTCTATATCTAACATTAAAAATATTCTTTATTCAGTTGTCAAATATATTGCGGATCAATTAGATTTAGAGCCTGAGGTATTTAATTTGTATGCTGAAAGGGATACTACAAAAAGAGAACACTTAGAAGAAATATGCATTGAATATGGATATAAAAATTTCTCAAAGGATGAAGATAAATTTCTATTAGAGGAAATCTTAAATTATGCTATGGAAAATGATAATTCAACTTTTCTCATAAAAAAGGCTTTAGAAATATTAAAGAGAGCTAAAATATTATTTCCAGCTATGATAACTATAGAAAGTATTGTTTGGTTTGCTCGTGAAAATGCTGATAACATTACATTTAAATCTTTAACAGAAAATATGACATTAGAGCAAAAAAATCGTCTTGATACTATATTAACACCAATGAACGATACGATAACAACATATTTATTATGGATAAAAAGTGCTCCATTAAATCCTTCGTCCAAAACATTTAAAGAAATAATTGAAAGAATAAACTATATAAAAAGTCTTCAAATAAATATTGATATAAAATCAATACATCCAAACAAATTACGCTATTTATCAAGACTTGGTTATAAATATGATGCCTATGCATTACGTCGCTTTGAAGAAATTAAGAGATATTCGATACTGGTAGTTTTTCTAACTGATTTAAATGGAGAATTAATTGATCAAGCTATTCAAGTACACTCAAAGCTTATGATTTCACTACATTCTAAAGGATTAAAACTTAGGGATGAACTGAATGTAAAAAGTTCAAAATCCGCAAATGAAATAATGAAGCTTCATGTTAAACTTGTAAAAGCTATAGATACTGCCCTTTCAGAAAAGAAAGATATTTCAAAAGAGTTAGAAAATCTAGGAAAATGGGAAATATTTAAAGAATCTGCATATAGTGCTGAAAAAATAATACGTCCTTTGAATAACGATTATCTTGATTTGTTAGATAGTAGTTTTGGTAATTTAAGAAAATATTCTCCAATTCTCTTTAAAAATTTAGAATTTCATCCATCAAATAATTCTACAGCCTTAATAAATGCTGTTAATCTCATAAAAGATATGAATGATAACAACAAACGGAAAATTCCTGACGATGCTCCTATAGAGTTTATTTCAAAACGCTGGAAAAATCATGTATGTAATGAAGATGGCACAATAAATAAGCGCTATTATGAAATGGCAGTTCTTACAGAATTAAATAATGCAATTCATTTGGGTGACATATGGATCAGTGATAGTAAGCGTCATAAAAATATAAACGAATATCTTATTAGCGCTGAAGACTGGAAGTGTTCCTGCTTAAAGAATGAAGCAGTTATTTCTGTAAATTTATCAATAGATGAGTATTTAAAAGAACGACAAGAAACGTTATTAGCCAAGTTACAATATGTATCAAAGAACGTTAAAAATCTTAAAGATATAAGTATTGATGGAGGTAAAATTTCACTAAAAAGATTTGAAAAGAATGTTTCTGAAGAATCCGAAAAATTTAATTCCATGATTTATGGAATGATTCCTAAGATAAGTCTTCCTGAATTGCTTTTAGAGGTCTCAGAATGGACTCATTTCGAACAGCATTTAACCCATGCATCTACAGATAAGCCGCCTAAAAATGAGGAAATACCTATATTGATGGCAGCAATAATGGCACTTGGTACAAATATAGGAGTTCAAAAAATGGCAGATTCAACATCAGATATTACTTATGCTCAAATGGCAAATATATCAGAATGGAGACTCCATGATGATGCCTTAAAAAAAGCACAAGCTACTCTTGTAAACTACCAACACTATCTTGACCTATCACAGTACTTTGGAGATGGCACAACTTCATCCTCAGATGGTATGCGTGTTGAAGTTGGAGTTTCCTCAATTTATGCTGATTAGAATCCACACTATGGAATAGGAAAGGGACTTACAATGTATCGTCATGTAAGTGACCAATATTCTGCTTATAGTATAGATGTAATTACTACTAATTCAAGGGATTCGCTATACTTGCTTGATGGTATATTGGGACATGAATCTGAGCTTCAAATAGAGGAACATTATACTGATACAGCTGGATACACAGATCAAGTATTTGGATTATTTCATTTATTTGGAATTAGATTTGCTCCAAGAATAAGAGATTTATCAGAATATGTTTTGTTTTCATTTAATGATACTGAAGAGTTCTATAAAACGATTAAGGATATTGTTAAAGGTCGTATAAATGTTAAATCAATAACTGATGATTATGAATCTGTATTAAAATTAGCTCATTCAATATTTATAGGGAAAGTTTCAGCATCCTTAATCCTAGAAAAACTAGGTTCCTACTCAAGAAAAAATAGTATGGCAAAAGCTTTAAGGGAAATGGGTAAAATAGAAAAAACATTTATATTGGAATATATATCTGATAAAAACTTTAGAAGACGCATTCAAAGAGGACTAAATAAAGGAGAAGCTATGAATGCCCTGGCAAGAGCTATTTTCTTTGGTAAATTTGGAGAATTTAGAAGAAGAGCTTTACAAGAACAATTGCAAAGTGCCAGTGCTTTAAATATTATAATCAATGCAATAACAATTTGGAATTGTGTTTATTTAAATAAAGCTATTGATCATCTAAAGTGTAATGGTGGATTTGACGAAAGTCTCTTAAATAACATATCGCCACTTGGGTGGAAGCATATAAATTTTTTAGGAGAGTATAAATTTAATTTAAATCAAAATGGACATTTAAAAGAGTTAAATCTTTAAATACAATATCTTAAATTCTAAAATATTACATTTATGGGACTGCATTTCTCTTAGCGTACGAAATATCATTTTCGCGTACGCTACCCCGACTACAAGTTAATTAAGACAATATGACTGGCTATCGTTGTATAGAAAGCAGGCGTATACTCAAAAAAAATAGGAAATTATTTTATGAAGAAGTTGAGTATGATAAACATTGAATTTTTTTTTTTAAAATTAACCTAATGAACTATTAATATATATATTATCAATTATTTCAAAATCCAAACCATTAATCATCTTTCTTTCACCTAAAGTTATAATAAAGAACTTATCATTTATTACTTCTGTATTAATATTTAATGCTTTAAATGTATATTTTTCTTGCTGCCAGTTCCTCTAAATAATCCTATTAACCACTTGAAACCCCTGATTTATGGCAATTTGATATAATGGAGAAATGCATTGTTTAATATTTTTACTGAAGCTTTCCTGCGTACTATGTTTAAAATATTCATATGGATTCTCTAGATTTAGCACGTCCACATATTCTTCAAGACTGTGCTTTATTTTCTTTTCACAAATATATGAAAATGCTTTATATTGAGTACTGCAAAAATCATCTATGTAATTATCATATAAGAGCAATTTGTCACTTTTCTTACTATTAACATTTTTAAAGGTTGGCACTAGATTCCACATTTGATCATGTAGAACAAAACTCCAGGGAATGAAATGATCTATACTAAGAACACCATGCTCCTCAAATGCAGCTTTGCTAAATTCATCGCCAGTATATATATCTTTTAATTTATTAACACTGATTATTTGTTTCCATAGTTCTGTTGCTTCTTTAAGCATCCTTCTCTTTGGTGCCTCAAGTTTAAAAACAATAGCCGGTACATTGGGGTTCCTCTTTTGCAAAAAACATACAAGCTTATAGTAAATTCATGCTTTAATTACTCTGTAATTTTCCTTCAAATAAGTTATCCAACAGTCATTAATTACTATTTTGTCCTTCTCACCTTTGATTATTTTGTACAAACAAGTTTGACTATCTTGTGATAAATCTACAATTATGGTGTTTTTAAACTCTGCAACTTTAAAAAAGGGAGATAACAATCTATAGGGTACATTATAAGTAAGTTCCTTCATCATTTTATTTAATTCTTTATCTTCACTTTTATATAAATAGTCTAATAGTTCTTTTTCATTGCAATTTACTGGGAACTCACTCCTCAATGCCACATAAGCAATAGGTTTTTTCAATTTATCAGAAAAGCCAAAGCCAAAATTTAATTTGAATTGTTGTTGTGGGTACCAAGCAGATACTATCATCCTAGCAATAAGCTTTTTAAACTCAATCTCTGTATTTCCAATGCTAACTTCCTCAAGTATTCCGAGCAACCAATACATTTTGTAGCTAGCTACCATCTTGTCCTCATCCAAGAGCCTAGAGAAAATCTTTGAATCTATCAATTTATTAATTGGCAAACATCCGACTATTTCCTTAATATTTATTAGGTCAATAGATGCATCTTTCTCGCTTTTTATATAATCCTTTAAGTCTGTCATCTTTTTCACATCCTATTAAAAACAAATTAACTATTTGTAAAATCTTTATCCCATATCCTTACTTTGTATCAATAATCAACTTATGATTATTCATAGTTAATGAAATATCCGTGCTAATAGCCATAATGTTCTAATTTATTATAAATATAATTTATTTTTTAACTTTCATCAAAACTACTCTATCACATTTGCATTGCTAAATTAAGAGAATAATGTCATATTTAAAATTTAAATGCCATTCAATTTTATTAAATGACGAAAACATAGTTTCACTCTCTATTAATCTTATCAGCACCTATGCTATAATAAAGCAATAAACAATATCCCTAGGAGGCTCCCATGAAAACATACAACAAACTAGTTAGAGATAAAATCCCTGAAATTATCGAAGCTACAGGTAAACCCTTTGATATCCATTTTGCTAAAAAAGAAGAAGTTTTGCCCTTACTTGAAACTAAATTAAACGAAGAAGTTTCCGAATATCTAGAAGCTAAAAATCTAGAAGAACTTGCTGATGTTATGGAAGTTTTGTTTGGACTTGCAAATGCGCTTGGATATTCCGAGGATGATCTAATTAACAAAAGAAATGAAAAAAAAGAAGAAAGAGGCTGCTTTGAAAAAGGCATAGTACTTGAAAAAGTCTATGAATAAATGAAACCCTCATAGAATTTTTTTATGAGGGTTAATTTTAATAACTACTTTTATATTCTTCTAAAAAACTTGGTTTAATTGAAAGATACCATTTCTCATTTGTACAAACTCCAACCCAATCTAAAACAGCACAAATAACAAAACCAGCACCAACTGCTGTTTCTCCCTCTTGAACTCCATGTACTTTATGAGCAATGTATCCTTCAACAGAATTAATCATCAATTTTCCACTTCCTAACCTTGCACCGGATTGAGCATTTCCTTTTTTTGCTTTACCTCCATTATTCATTACAATCTCAACTGCAGCATCAAAAGCTTCCCATATAGGTTGATTTGCTGAAGTTATCTTTGAAGATACAATTCCTTTATCACCTTCATCAAAACAAATATCACAGCTATCCCCGCTAAAAAGTGTAATAATTGCTTTCCCACCTGCGTCATTAAGTTTACTTTTTATATTTTTAACAACTAAACTATCAGTCTCTTTTATTGCTACATTTGTAATAGTCGGCATACATTCTTCATTCCTTTCAACAACATTACTTGTTGCCTTATAATTATTAATACTAAATTTATTCACTAATAACTCTTTAATACATCTTCAACCTCCTCTACTTTATTATGTTGAATATGAATATTTTTAAACTAGGTAAATAGTACATAGATAAAACCCTTCATAGTTTTTCTCTATGAAGGGTTTTATCTATTATATTTATTTTTCTAACTTTTCAAGTCCTCCATGTTATAAATATATTACTGAACATATCACAATTATTGATAATAAAATTTACAGATTTCAAATTGAGTAAATAGTTTAAGGCATCAGTAGTATAATTAAGATATAGTTTTTTTATGTATTAATTCAATTGAGGTGATAAAATGATACCCAAATATATAAACGTAGCATGTATTACAAAAGAAAATAGAAATAATATGATTGATTACGCCGTTAGCTGTATTAATAGCGGTTCAGGATGGGTTATGAATCATACTATGTTTTCAAATGCAGCCATATGTATTAATTTTGAAATAGAAGCTAAAGATGTAGGTAAATTATTAAAACGACTTAATACTAATGGACTTAGTCTGATCAAGGAAAGCATTGATCTAGCAGAAAATTTTTCTCAAAATATTGAAGAAAAATATAAAGAAAAAGAAATAATTGGAGCAATAAATATTACTTTTGTCCATAATGATCCAGATTTAATAATTAAAGCGCCTGCTGTTCCAGGGTAATAATATTTATGTAGATATTCATAAATGGTTTGTTATACAAATCATGCATAAATGGAGTGTATATTCTAAATTAGAGGTCCAAAACACCGTAATGGTCTAAGATTTTTTTATTAGATTATATTTAACGCTCTTTGTAATAAATCACATAAATTCAATAAAAAAAAGAACATATAAAACAAAATGATTATAGAATGGTTTAAAAATAAGTCTTCAAAAACATTCTTAAAAAAAGTAAAATCCTCTAAGTTCTGATTCTGCAGCTCTGAAAGAGATGATTTGATCTATAATTCCATTCTATACCGCTAGTTAATGCAGAATTAGACATATTAGAAGACCCAATAAAAACATCTCCATCCTCTTCATATTCAAATATGTATGACTTAGGGTGAAAGGATTTATTCTTAATATTATAAAACCTTAAATCTACCTTATCACCGAGTGTTTCCTTTACTAAATATAAAGCCTGAGGTTGAGTGATATTAAGATAATTTCCTGTTAATATTCTTATACGTACACCACTTTGTGCCACCAACTTTAAATCATCAATAAGCAATTTAACTCCTGATTCCATTAAAAATCCTACTGCAAGATCTATGGTCTTTGCTTTTTTTAATGAAGCCATTAATTTAGGTAATAAATAATCCTTGTCCCCTGTAGAACAATTTGAATCATAATCTAGCGTGGCCCCTTTAAATTGGATGGAATCACTAGTTATTATATCTTTAGTAACAATATCAACTTTATCTATCATACTTCACTAATCCCTCTTTCCAATCCCCTTATACTTAATAGTTGTTTTACCATATGCCACTAAGGGCTTATTTACTAATTTATATATATTATAGTATATATTTACTTACTTATCAAAAATCATATAATCCCTACTGAGGCGTAATGAAATCTTTTAAATTTAATTAGATTCTTATTAGGTTTTTATAAGATTTTACAGTCCTCTAATCTACATTTTAACAACAATATATTTAAACAAATTCTATATTATTAAAATTTTCATCATACGAATATATGTTCGTATTTTGGTAATGATACCATTATAATATATATTATTTCAGGCAAAAATTTGATATACTTAGGAGAGTGAACATGAGTCTAAACCCATTACCACAGCCATATTTCTATTAGACCAATATATAGATGCAATGGAATTTTTGGAAAGATTGAAGAATATAGTACTCACTTTTAATAACCTAACTTCTGATTAAAAATACAACTAATAACAATGAAATATATAAAATGAATAAGTTAATAGAAAATAACTCATTTAAAAAAAGATATTAAATTGCAATTTACAATGATATAATATAAAGACGAGGTGCTAATATGAGTGATGATAAAATGTTTGAATTTATGACCAAAATGTATTCAGAAATGCAAGATGGGTTTAAAGATATAAAAACTGAGGTTAAAGAAAACACCAAAAGGCTTGATGCCATTGAGAATGACGTAAAAAAATTAGGTGTAAGGATAGACGGAAAACTTATCCCTACCAGTGATGCTCTTTTGGATGGATATAAATGTAATTCTGAACATATAACGATTATTGATGATAAAATTGACAGGTTACAAATAGATGTAAATAGTATAAGTATGAAAGTGTCATATAATGATAGTAGAATTATAGAAATATCTAAAAACCTTAGAAAAGTTGAATAATAAGAATCTGTGGGATTTCAATGATGTTAATTACTTTAAGTGTATATTGATATTCTGAATGTATAATATACGTTTTAATTAATTGTAAATTGTTATATGTTAATTAAATTCTTTACTTATATTATTTTATGGTCTAATCAATATAACATGAGAAAAAGTTGCTCACTTTAATATAAAGCGAGCAACTTTTTTGATTTATTGCCTATGTCCTATTGATATAAGAAAATTTTCCATTCTCACAGGGCATCAGCATAACATAAGGGTTATGCAGATACAATGCTAATAAGAATATCCTTATAAATGCAGTAACTATTAATACGGCAAAGGATAGTTCAGAAATTGAAAATATAATCACAAATATCAAATACATCTTTGTTATCCAATCTCTCTGGAGTTGCCTTGAGTCCTAAAAGAAACTTTGGAGTCAAATATTCTAAAATATTTTGTAACTCGACGTATTAGAAGATCCTATAAAAACATCTCCATCCTCTTCATATTCAAATATGTATGACTTAGGGTGAAAGGCTTTATTCTTAATATTATAAAACCTTAAATCTCCCCTGTCACCTAGTGCGTCCTTTACTAAATATAAAGCCTGAGGCTTAGTAATATTAAGATATTTCCCGTTTATATTCTTATACGTACGCCACTTTGTGCCACCAGCTTTAAATTCTGAATAAGCAATTTCACTCCAGGTTTCATTAAGAATCCTACTGCAAGGTCTATTGTCTTTGCTTTTTTAATGAGGCCATTAATTTAGGTAATAAATAATCCTTATCGTTCTATAAATCTCGTTTTTATCATTTTTAGAGTTAAATAAACCTAAAAAGTATACTTTTTAGGTTTAAATGGTATACTTATTAGTAATAGCAACTATAATACTAGTTAAAATGTTTTAGATAAGGAGGTTTTAAAATGAAAAAACCATATTTACCATTTACATTGCCTAATGATAAATTAATTGATAAGGAAAGATTGTTTAATAAAGTAATACAAGCAAATA
>ERZ1463037.134-NODE-134-length-11644-cov-12.571404_pt1 | contig 11644 bp, 11 predicted proteins | sample MGYA00564484_ERZ1463037 | MGnify/ENA primary metagenome ERZ1463037 (study PRJEB39244, sample SAMEA3635151) | Helicobacter pylori | study: EMG produced TPA metagenomics assembly of PRJEB11511 data set (Assembly of a 5300-year-old Helicobacter pylori... | reverse complement strand
TTGTATGCGGCACCTATTGGCATAATTGATGGAAATGGAGATGGTATATTTGTGGCAGGAATAAGATCTGCTCTAATTGAAAAAAATATAGCATATGCATGTGTTGGCTGTGGCATAGTTGATAAATCAAATTGTGAAGTTGAATACATTGAAACAAAAGATAAATTAAAAACAATAATTGAAAGTTTATAGTAAAGAAAGAAAATTAGAAAGAGGAGGAGAAATGAATGACAAATTATATTGCTGCTTTAGTTGATGAACTATATCAATTAGGTGTATGCGAGGTTGTAATTAGTCCAGGTTCAAGGTCAACACCCTTATCTATATTATTTTGTGAACATGATTTTAATATCTTTATAAATGTAGATGAGCGCAGTGCAGGATTCTTTGCACTTGGAATAGCAAAAGAGCAGGCAAGACCTGTGGTATTAGTTTGTACATCAGGTACTGCTGTGGCAAATTATTTGCCTGCAATTGTGGAAGCTAAGTATTCAGGAGTACCATTAATTTTGTTAACAGCTGATCGTCAGCCTGAACTACGTAATGTTGGGGCACCACAAACAATTGATCAAAATAATATATTTGGTAATTTTACAAAATACTATGAAGAACTGGCATTGCCTGAAGAAAGTGAAAGTATGTATAGATATGTACGCGTGGTTATGCAGAGAGCATTTGCAAGTGCTATGTCAAAAGAATATGGGGTAATCCATATTAATGTGCCACTACGTGATCCATTAATTCCAGATCTAAGTAAGCTTGATTTTACTGTAGGACGCTCAAAAAATAAATTCGAATATATTCAAGGAGAAAAGCAAGGTTCATTAGATAATTTAATTCTTAAAAATAAAAATGGAATTATAATTTGTGGTGGAGACGCCTATTCAAACTATCATAAAGAAGTGATAGAAATGGGAGAACGCTTAAAAGCACCCATACTCGCTGATCCAATTTCAAATTTGCGTAATTACTCAAATGATATTATTATCGATAGTTATGATGCCTTTTTAAAAAATGATAATATCAAAAGAGAATTAGAGCCTGAATTTATTATTCACATTGGTCAAGTACCTGTTTCAAAACGGTTGCAGCAGTTTTTGACCATGCATCAAGAGGTTTTATATATACAAGTAGGTGAAAGTTTTAAGTATTGTAACCCATCATTGTCAACCAAAAGATTTATCGCTACTTCACCAAAATTGTTTGCTGAGTCTATTTGTACAGAGAATAGTAACAGAGAATATTTAGATAAATGGTTAAGATATCAGAAACAAATGCGTGAGAAGTTGAAACGTGCAAAGGATGAAGAACACTTGTTTGAAGGTAAACTAATTCAGGAGCTACAAAGTATGTTGCCAGAAAAAAGTAGATTAGTCGTAGCAAATAGTATGGCAATACGGGATATGGATTACTTCTTTGAAGCCCGGAATCAAAATATAAAGGTATTATGTAATAGAGGGGCAAATGGAATTGATGGCACTGTTTCCACTGCACTAGGTATATCAATAGCAAATCATCCAACGGTTTTGTTAACAGGGGATTTAGCATTTTACCATGATTTAAATGGATTACTAATTGGAAAAACACATAAATTAAATTTAATTATACTGCTACTTAATAATGATGGGGGAGGGATTTTTAGGTACTTACCTCAAAGTAAAGAAAATCACTTCCAGCATTTATTTTTAACACCTCAGGGAATAAATTTTGAGGGTGTAAAAACTTTATATAATACAATATATTTTGAAGCAAAAGATTATAGCTCCTTTAATGATTGTTTCAATGAAGCATTAACGCTAGAGGGAATTAAGTTAATTGAGGTAAAAATAGATTCAGAGTTAAGTAAAAAATTGCATGATAAATACACAACATTATAAATATAAAATATGTAGGGTGAGAGTATGTTTATTGAAATAGAAAATATTAAATATCACATTGAAGTAAGGGGCGAGGGAAAACCAATTATTTGTTTACATGGATTTTCGGAAAATCTTAGTACCTGGAAATCTATTCAATTAGACGGGTATCAATTAATATTAATAGATTTAATTGGACATGGGCAAAGTGATAAACCAAAGCAACGTAAATATTATTCATTGAAAGTAATGATTAGGCACTTAAATGAACTTATTTCAAAGTTGGGTTTAAAGAGATATTCAATGCTAGGTTATTCTATGGGTGGTCGCATTGCATTAGCATATTCTTTGATCTATCCAAAGGAAATAGATAAGCTGATTTTAGAGAATTCATCTTATGGTCAATATGGATTTTTAAATCGATTAAGACGTCGCAGAAATGATTTGAATTTAGCTAAAAGCATAGAAAGAAATGGGATAGAATGGTTTAATCAATATTGGAGTGATTTAAGCATTTTTAAATCACAAAGGAGATTATCTAAAGCAATCATTAAAGAAATAGGCGAAAGACGTTTATTAAATAAAGCACATGCACTTTCAAACACATTACAAGGCACTGGGCAAGGAAAATTCCCATGTTTAAAACATAAAATAGTTAAGCTATCTATGCCTATATTATTTATAAGTGGGGAAGATGATAAAAAATACGAGCTTGTAGGTAATAATTTTGAAATATTAAATAGCAGAGTAAAGCATGTTGTAATAAATGGATGTGGGCATAATACTCATATTGAAGATACTAATACATTTGTGAAAGTTATAAATGATTTTTTATAAATAATTTTTTATAAATAATTTTGAGGAGTGAAAATATGAATAAATTTGATTGGAAAGATTCAGACCGTAATTATGAAGATATTAAATATGAAACTTATGATGGAATTGCAAAGATTACAATTAATCGACCTGAAGTGCGAAATGCTTTTCGTCCTAAAACGATAATGGAATTAATCCATGCGTTTACTATGGCTCGTGAAGATAGTAAAATAGGCGTGGTTATTTTAACTGGTGCTAATTATGGACAAGGCGTAGAGAATGAAGCATTTTGCTCAGGAGGAGATCAAAAAGTACGTGGAAATGGAGGATATGTTGGTGATGACAATATCCCACGTTTAAATGTTTTAGATTTGCAACATTTAATTAGAATTATTCCAAAACCTGTTATCGCAATGGTTAATGGATACGCAATTGGTGGCGGTCATGTGTTACATATAGTATGTGATTTAACAATAGCTTCTGAAAACGCTAAATTTGGTCAAACAGGACCTAAAGTAGGTTCTTTTGACGGTGGGTATGGTGCAGGATATTTGGCACGTATTGTGGGTCATAAAAAAGCACGTGAAATTTGGTATTTGTGTCGTCAGTATTCAGCTAAAGAGGCTCTAGATATGGGACTTATAAATACAGTAGTACCATTTGATAAGTTAGAACAGGAAACAGTTAAATGGGCAAAAGAAATAATGCAGCATTCTCCAACGGCGCTACGTTTCTTAAAAGCATCATTTAATGCAGATACAGATGGATTAGCTGGATTACAACAATTAGCAGGAGATGCTACCTTGTTATTTTATACTACAGAGGAGGCAAAAGAGGGCCGTGATGCTTTTAAAGAAAAACGAAATCCTAATTTTGATGAATTTCCTAAATTTCCATAATAAAGTTACGAAGGTGAGATACTATGAATTGGCTTAAGGAACAAAATTATAAAAATCCTGATAAAAGGTTTATTAATGACTTAACTTTTCATGAAGTTTATGAACAGGTAACAGACCTAGCGGGGAAACTATCTTCCTATGTAAAAACTGAGAGAAGAGTTGCAATTTATTCAAATAACTCTGTTGACATGGCACTATTTTTTTTAGCACTTCAACTTTTGGGGAAAGAAGTGCTGATGTTAAATACTCATTTGACGGAGAGCGAAATAAAAAACCAATTAGAACTTACAAAGGTTCAGGTTGTATTTTCTGATGACGAGAAATTTATATGCTTTAATGAAGTGCAAGAAAGTGAAAGAGAAGATATAAAATTATTAGAAGAGTTTGAGCCTAATAGGATTGTTGTTATCATGAATACAAGTGCTACAACAGGTGAATTCAAATCAGTTCCTCTTAGGTGGAAACAGTTTTCTGCTCATGTAAAATCATCACAAAAGAGTATTGGGGTAACAACTATGGATAATTGGCTTCTAGTATTACCTATGTATCATATTAGTGGATTAACTATCTTAATGCGTAGCTTATACAATGGAACTCAAATTACTATATTAGAAAGATTTGATGAAGAACAGGTTTTAAGCTTAATTGAAAGAGGTTTTATCAATATGATATCCATTGTTCCGACTATGTTAAATAGGATTGTTGAGAGAATAGAGAACCATAAACTACGTGTTGTGCTTTTAGGTGGTGAATTTATTCCTAAAGCGTTGGTTCAAAAAAGCATAATGAGGAACATTCCAATTTATAAGACCTATGGTATGACAGAGACAACAAGCCAGTCTACTACTTTTTCAGTATTAGATTATCCAGAAAAAATTGACTCAGTAGGAATGCCACTTGAAAATGTAGATATTCTTATTGGTAATCAAGATGTAAATGGAATAGGTGAGGTTTTACTTGAAAGTCCTATGTTAATGGATGGATACCTAGGTAAAGAAGATATAGCTGGTTATTTTAATACAGAGGATGTGGGTTATATAGATGAAGATGGTTTTTTAAATATAGTCGCGCGTCGCACAGATATAATTATATCTGGTGGTGAAAATATTTATCCAAAAGAAATTGAAAATATTCTATATACACATCCGCTTATAGATGAATGCATTGTGGTTGGGCATATTGATGAAAAGTGGGGACAGATTCCTATACTTTATGTGGTTTCTTCATTAAATGAACATGAGATATTAGAGTATCTTTCAAATAAATTAGCTAAATATAAGATCCCAGAAAAAATTATTTATTTGAAGGAACTTCCTAAAAATTCAGTAGGAAAAATATTAAGAAAGAATTTATAAGAGGGTGTATATATGCAAATTGAACAAATAGAACTTTTTCATATTAAGATGCCTTTGAATTTTAATTTCAAAACATCACAAGCTTCCATAAAGTATCGTGAAACAATTGTAATAAAAGCTACGGATGAGCTTGAAAATGTAGGTTATGGTGAAGTGGTTTCATTTAATGATCCATTTTATACAAATGAGACATTAGCATCTTCAAAGAAGGTATTAATAAATAAATATATTAAATCTGTAATTCATAAAGAGATGGATCATCCTTTTGATATACATGAATATTTAGATGTAGAGTGCCCTATGGCACTAGCAGGTCTTGAAAATGCATTGGTAGATATATATGCTAAAAGAAATAAGTTATCCATTATGAAACTTGTATTCAATGAAGATACTGATGATGAGATTTATGCAGGAGTTGTACTAGGCGATTTGGATATTAAAACACTTTTAAAACAAATTGAGGATTATCAAAATGAAGGATATACTCGCTTTAAATTAAAGATTAAACCGGCCGATGGTTTAAAAAAATTAAGGGCTATTAGAAAAATTTACCCAAGCATTCAATTGTTAATAGATGCTAATAGAAGTTATAAGTTTGAACAAATAAATGAAATAAAAAAATTAGATGAATTTAATTTAATTTGCATAGAAGAACCACTTGATTCAAAAGATTTTTTAGAATATCAAAAACTTCAAAAAGAACTTACTACGCCAATATGTTTGGATGAAAGCATTCAAACAATTAATGACTTAAAGACTGCAATGGAGCTAAAAGCATTTAAAGTGTTAAATATAAAAATAGGTCGAGTTGGTGGAATTTATTATGCAAAGCAAATGATTGACTTATGCAGGGAAAACAATATAAAATATTGGGTTGGAAGTATGGTTGAGAGTGGTATTTCTAAAATATTGCATGTTCAATTAGCTAGCTTAAAGGATACTTACATTCCTGGAGATTTATCATCATCAAAGCGTTACTTTAAAAAAGATATAATTAAACCGGAAATTATTGCACGTAATGGTATAATTAAAGTGCCTAAAGGCTATGGGTTAGGCGTGGAAATTGATGAAGTTACTTTAAGAGAGTACACAATAGATTATATTAAAATAGGTGGTGAATAGTATGAATTTAATAGACGGGTTAAATATAGAATATATTCATGTGCTAGGTAGGGAACTTGAAGCAAAAATGAATTTAACACAGTTCCATGATCAAACCTTCGGATACTTGCATGGAGGGGCAACAATTGCCTTTGGAGAAACAATTACAGGTTATGCCTCACTTCAAAAGATAGATAAAGATCAAGTAGCAGTAGGGCAAACTATTACTGCAAACCATATGAAAGCAAAAAAAATAGAAGGCTATATTATAGCAAATGGAAAGTTAATACATATGGGGAAGACATCTCATGTTTGGAGCGTTGAAATGTTTGATGAAAATAATGTATTAATATCATATATGACTATTACAAACGCCATTATAAAATCAAATGAAGATAATCCACTTGGTAAGGAGAGGTAGAAAATGAGGTTTAAATCAATAATTAAACTTATGGATATAAAAACTCTTGTTGCAGGGATTGTACCTGTAATTTTAGGTTCAATTTACTCAAAGTATGCTTTTTTTAAATTTAACATATTATATTTTATTTTATTAATAGTTGCCATGATACTTATTCAAAGTGCCACTAATATGGTGAATGATTACTCTGACTTTAAAAGTGGAGCGGATAGTGAAAAAAGTGGTGATGAAAAAGCTTTAGTAAGCGGGGAGATTACTTCAAAACAAGTTTTGGTTGTCATATTCTTGTTTGAACTTATTGCTTGTATTATTGGTGTTTTCATTGCTAGTCAGACAAGTTATTATATTATGCTCATTGCAATTATAGGAGGTATTATTTCAATCTCATATGCCTTTGGTCCTTTTCCTATTTCATATACACCTTTTGGTGAAGTTGTCGCTGGAATAACCATGGGTATTGGTATAACAACAACAGTGATTTATATTCAATCTGGTGTAATTAATTTAAATACAATTTTAGTTGCAATCCCTACAGTAATATATATAAGTACTATATTATTATCTAATAACTTAAGCGATTTACAAGAGGACCTTGATGTTGGTAGAAAAACGCTTCCTATTTTGATGGGTGTAAAAAATGCAGAAAAGCTTTGGATCTTTAATGTAATAATGCTTTTAATACTAACATTTATTTTATTTGTAGTACACATTTATCCAATTGTTGTACTAGTGACTGTTTTAATATTTTTTCCTTATAAATCGATATTTGATTTTATATCTTATGATAAAAATATGAATACAAAAGGTAGGACTATGGGACTTATAGGTCAGGTTGGATTGAAGTATCATTTAGCTGTAATTATTGGATTACTAATAGCAATAATCTTATAAAAAATTATTACTATAAACCAATGTTTTCAGGAATTGTTGAAAGAATGATAATACTTATTCAATTAGGATGATTTATTGCAGAAGGAAATATAGATCAATATGTTACTTTACTTGCATATAAATTGATAAAAAACAATAATTCTTATATAATAGTAAGATAAAATATTTTTATAAAAGTAGGAGGCTATAATGTTTGATATTGAATCATGTGTTTGTTTTATAAATAGTAAGACATCTAAAAAGATGGCAAATATGTTTAATGAAAGATTAATTCCACTTGGTGTAACCAGAGTTCAGTGGATAGCTATGTATTATTTATTAAAATACGGAGATCTTAGCCAAAAGGAATTAGGAGAAAAAATGGACATTAAAGAGTCTACTGTGGCTAGGCTTTTAGATAGAATGGAAGAAGATGGTTTAATTATAAGAACTCAGGCAAGTGAAGATAGAAGAGTAAAATATATTAAACTTACCCATAAGGGTAGAGAAAGAATTGAAGAGCTTTTACCAGAAGGACAAAATATGAGCAATTTTTTTTCAATGGGGATTACAGAAGAGGAAATTGAAGTATTTAAAAGAGTGCTCAAAAAATTTATGAAAAATATTAGTTGAATTTTATCATATACTATTGTAAATACCTTAAATACTTGCTATACTAATCATTAGGATAGCAAGTATTCAAGGGGGTAATAATATGGCTAAAAATGTTAGAGAAATGTTAAATGATTTTATTGGTGGATTACAAGCATTAGGTGAAACTAATGGAGAACATGTAGGTGCATTTATGAACTTGCTTGGTACAACATATAAACCGGGGGCGTTGGATACTAAGACTAAGGAATTAATCAGTGTAGGCATTGGAACTTTTACACGCTGCGAATACTGCATAGTATTCCATGTTTATAAAGCATTCGAGGCAGGTGCAACACAAGAAGAAATAATGGAAGCAGCCATGGTTTCAGTTGCATTTGGAGGTGGTCCTTCAATGGCTTATAGCGTAACATTACTTAAGGATTCTATTGAGGAATTCAAAAACGATTTTAATAAATAATCTAAATAAAGAGGTTATGCTACAGAATTGGTAAGGCAGCGTAAGCTGCCTTATTTCTTATTAAAAAAAGGGGGTAAAAGTAATGAGTTTAGAGGTTAGGTTAGAAAAATCTTTAAATAAAAATGATCAAACAAAAATAATAAAAGTTTTAAAAAAATTAGGAGATCTTGTTAATATAAATGATGTAATTTTTGAGGTAGAAGGTGGGAAAGGTGCCAGCACCGTTAATTCAAAAGTAAAGGGAACTATTGCAAGTATTAATGTAAAAGAAGGACAAACGGTTAATTCAGATAATGTATTAGCGCAAATAAATGGAGAGCAAGATTCGAAAGCTACCAATACCAGCACCAATAAATTTAACTATTTTCAAAATTTAATTAAGCCAGTAAAACTCAATATTGAAGGCGATATTACAATAATTGGTGGGGGTCCTGGAGGATATGTAGCTGCAATTCATGCAGCTAAATTAGGTGCAAAGGTTATATTAATAGAAAAAGAAAAATTAGGCGGAACCTGTTTAAATTGGGGATGTATCCCTACTAAAACACTGGTTAGATCTGCACAGGTTTTCGATACCCTTAAAAAGGCTGAAGAATTTGGATGTTATGCTGAAAATATCGGTATTAGAATGGAAAAAGTTATTGATAGAAAAGATAAGGTTGTAACACAATTGGTTACGGGTATTAAGTATTTGATGGATAAAAATAATGTGAAAGTTATAAATGGAATTGCTGAAATTGTTGATAATGAAACCATACTAGCCAAGAGTAATACACAAGAAATTACTATTAAAACAAAGAATATTATTATTGCTACAGGTTCTAAATCAGCAGTAATTCCTATTAAGGGTATTGAAAATAAAAATGTAATTGATAGTAGCGATGCTCTGTGTCTTAAGGAGGTTCCAAAGAAATTGGTAATTGTAGGCGGTGGCGTTATTGGTATGGAGTTCGCCTATATTTATGCTAGCTTTGGTGCGGAGGTAACAGTTGTTGAGTTTATGGATCAATGCCTTATAAATTGCGATGATGATGTATGCGAAGAAAATAAAAAAAGTGCAATTAAAAAAGGAATTAAGCTCTACACTACTGCAAAAGTAGAAGAAATTTGTGAAACTGAGAATAATGAATGCATAGTTCATTTTATACAGGATGGTAAAGATAAATATATAACAGCAAATAAAGTGCTTTTAGCTGTAGGAAGAACTCCATATGTAGAGGGACTTGGATTAGAAAATGTAGGAATAGAATTAAACAATAATAAAAGGGGAATTAAGGTTAATTCGAAAATGCAAACCAATGTTTCAAATATATATGCTATTGGGGATGTAACAAATATTATATTACTTGCTCATGCAGCATCTCACCAAGGAGTTGTAGCAGCAAACAATATAATGAGTAAACCTTGTGATATGGATTATACAGCAGTTCCTAGTGCGATTTTTACAGAACCTGAAATTGCTATGGTGGGTATAGGTGAAAAAACTGCAAAGCTTCAGGGCATAGAAGTAGAAGTAGGCAAATTCCCATTTTCAGCTAACGGGAAAGCACTATCCTATGGAGAAAGTGATGGCTTTATTAAAATTGTAAGGGAAAAAAATACAGAGAAATTAATTGGTGCAAGTATTGTGGGGTTGCATGCTACAGATTTAATTGCAGAGCTTACTCTAGCCATTAAGAATAACTTAACTGCTAGAGCAATAACTGAAACTATACATGCTCATCCTACTACAGCAGAGGTAATTCATGAAGCGGCGCTATCTTTAGAAGGAGGGGCTATTCATTTTGCATAATAGTGTAATTACTAGCATAATAACATCTTCAACTTTTGACCCTTGGTATAATCTAGCTTTAGAAGAGTTTTTACTAAATCATGTTAGAGAAAATGAAATAATATTATACTTGTGGCAAAACGATAATACTGTGGTAGTGGGAAAGAACCAAAACTGCTGGAAAGAATGTAAGTGCAGAGAATTAGAAATGAATGGGGGAAAACTTGCAAGACGATTATCTGGTGGCGGTGCAGTTTATCATGACTTAGGCAATCTCAATTTTACCTTTGTAATGGATAAAGAACTGTATGACTTAGAAAAGCAGCTAATGGTTATCATTGAAGCTATAAAAAATGTTGGTATAGAGGCTGAGTTTTCAGGAAGAAATGACATTACGGTAAATGGTAAAAAGTTTTCAGGTAATGCCTTCTACTATACTAAAAATACAGTGCTGCATCATGGAACCTTGCTTATAAATTCAGATTTTTCAAAGCTCGCTGCTTATCTTCAGGTTTCAAAAGAAAAAATTAAATCTAAAGGTGTAGAATCGGTGCAGTCTAGAGTAATAAATTTGAAGGAAATAAATAGCTCAATTACCTTAGAAGAAGTAATAAGCAATTTAAAGAGTACCTTTATTAAGTTTTATGGAGGAAATGGTAAGGTAATAGATATAAATCTATTTGAAGAAGAAATTAATTCATTATATAACAAATATTCATCCTGGCAGTGGAGGTATGGAGAGAGTCCAAGCTTTGACATAAGCTTCCAAAGAAGATTTTTCTGGGGTGAAATAGAAATTTGCTTAAAGTGCAAGGCTGGATATATTGTAGATTCCAAAGTATATTCTGATGCCATGGATTATGAAGTCATAACACAAATTTCAAAAATATTAAATGGAATTAGATTTCAAAGGTCGTCTATTATTAATAGCATTAGAGAATTAAATCAAGATGGAATAAAAAATTCAATTATAGAAGATATTACTGAGTGGTTGAATGAAAAACAACTTTAATTTAAATATTTGTATATATATAAATTTGTAACAAGGAGATAACTAGCGGTTAGTTCCTTGCTACAGGAGTCCTTAAACTATTAAAATCAATCTATTTGCGTTTTTGGTCTTATATTTGCTAATGTGCGGGTATAGAAATTTAACATATAAAATGATTTAATTTCTAAGCCAACCTAAATTGTATTCCAAACCCTCCACGAGGATAGTTCCAATCAATATTACCATGAGGACATGCAATTCTACATGCTCCACATTCAAGGCACCCCTCAAATCCTACAACTATTTTAGAATCTTTATATTGGTATACTCCTGCTGGACAAAATTTTGTACAATTCTTTTCGACGCAATTAGCACAAACACCTTCATCTTTGATAATTAGATGTGATACAGTATCAGCGATATAAGTATTCAAAAACAGTTTATCATCAATATTAACTTTCTTTTTTATATCACTCATTATTTCACTTCCTT
>ERZ1463037.132-NODE-132-length-11844-cov-12.556875_pt1 | contig 11844 bp, 13 predicted proteins | sample MGYA00564484_ERZ1463037 | MGnify/ENA primary metagenome ERZ1463037 (study PRJEB39244, sample SAMEA3635151) | Helicobacter pylori | study: EMG produced TPA metagenomics assembly of PRJEB11511 data set (Assembly of a 5300-year-old Helicobacter pylori... | reverse complement strand
AATAAAAAAAATAATGCATATGATTTAGCTGTAAAATAAATTATTGTAATAAAAACTAAAGAAATAAAAAAATCATATATAGCAATTTTTTTAAACATGTTTCTAAAATTACTGTCCACTTTCGCTTCTCCTTACTCTCTAACAATATTGTAATTATAGTCTACTAATTTTTATAAATAAAACTCCAAATTCCTTGATATTCTAAGTTTTAAAGTCAAATATACCATTTATATTGTTAAAATAGTATTATTCCTCTATATATCTTCCTATTATGGTTTAATACTAGTAAATAACTAATTATAAAAATATGTTATTCAATTAAACTATATTTTAATAACATTTAAAACTTTCTTAATATTCATAATATTACATTATACATTCCACTGTCAATGGGTTTTATTAACTTTAGTATGTATGTTTTATTTGGTTAAACATTTACAAAAGATTTATATATGTATATATTACCATTTAAGTGTATTGTTTCTTTAAAACAATTGCAACTTATTACTTTAAATATTTCACTTTTTCTTTTAATCATTGTTATTTCATATTATTATCAGCAATTATTAGCATAAATATACGTCTACTTAAGTATATTTTAGAAGTATATAGGCTCTTAAATGCCTTATACCTTGATAATCAATCTACTCACCCTACTATATTGTTATGTATGATTATGAATTTTGTAATCATCACAACCGTTATTTTAAACTATTAAAATTATAAAAAAAATAAATTTAAGAATTAAATTCTTAAATTTATCAATATAACTTTAAATTGGAACGTTGTTAAAATAATTTACTAGTGCATTCACTATCTTAATTGAAGCATTCCCATCACCATAAGGATTAATTGATTTACTCATATGGTTATACTTCTCTACATCTCTAATTAAACTATTAGCTTCTAGTACTATTTTAGCTATGTCTATTCCAACCAGCCTTACTGTACCAGCACCAAGAGCTTCTACCCTCTCCGTAACATCTCTAAGTACTAATACCGGTTTGCCTAAATGAGGTGCCTCTTCTTGAATTCCTCCCGAATCAGTCATTACAAGATAACATTTCTTCATTAAATTATGAATTTCTCTAGTATCTATCGGACTGAGTAAATGTATTCTAGAAACATCCTTCAAAATACTATAAACCATGTCTTTAACTACTGGATTGGGATGAACAAGATACAATATTTCTACATCAGAATTTTCTTCAACAATGATTTTTAACGCTTTACATATATTCTCAATTCCAATTCCCCAATTTTCTCTTCTATGAGCTGTAACCATTATAATTTTTTTATTTTTAAAATCAATTGAATTTAACTCATGATTTTCAAAAACATAGTTGTCTTTTATTGTATATTTCATAGCATCTATAACTGTGTTCCCAGTAACAAAAATATCTTTTTCGTCTATTCCCTCTAGTAATAAATTTTCTTTAGAGATACTTGTAGGCGCAAAATGCAATTCTGTAAGGGACGCGGTCAATTTTCTATTAATCTCTTCAGGATAAGGTGAATATTTTTTGTGGCTCCTAAGACCTGCTTCAACATGCCCTACGGGTATCTTTCTATAAAATGCTGCAAGTGCTGCCGCAAAAGTAGTTGTAGTATCTCCGTGTACTAATACCATATTCGGTTTTTCCTTATCAAAAATTTTCTCAAGCCCAGAAAGTACAGAACACGTTATCCCTGTTAAACTTTGTTTTGTTTTCATTATATTTAAATCGTATTCAGGTTTTATGTTGAAAATTTCAAGAACTTGATCTAATATTTCTCTATGCTGCGCCGTAACACAGACCTTACATTGTATTTGAGGTACTTTTTCTAATTCCTTAATTAGAGGTGCCATTTTTATGGCCTCAGGCCTCGTACCAAATATAACCATAATTTTAATGTTTTCCACCACATGCCTCCTATATAAATTAATTTGTTACTGCACACAAACTAAAAGTTATGAAATAATATATAATCTAATCTTTTTGCTCAAATATACCATATTTCCAAGCTATTAAAACAGTAATAACCCCTACTGATGCTAATAAAAAATATGCCCTTTGTGTGCTAATTTGCATAGCTATAATGGCTATTCCGCCTAGTATAGCACTTATAAGGTACATAATAATAACTGCTTGTTTTTGGCTTAACCCCATTGCTAATAACCTATGATGCAGGTGTCCTTTATCTGCTTGCATTATAGGTTTTCCATGAACTTTACGTCTTATCATAGCAAAAAGCGTATCATAAATAGGTAATGCAAATGCTAAAATTGGCACTACAATTACAAAAGCTGTCGCAGATTTAATTGCACCTTCAATTGAAATGGCCGCTAAAAGAAATCCTAATAATTGAGAACCAGTGTCCCCCATAAATATAGACGCCGGATTAAAATTATATGGTAAAAACCCTAAAATCGCACCACTTAAGACAGCTGTTAAAAACGCCGCTTCGAGCCTTCCACTAAGTATAGAGACTATCATTAGAGTAACACATGATATGAATGCTATACCTGCAGCTAATCCATCTAATCCATCAATTAAGTTAAATGCATTAGTAACACCTACAATCCAGATTATAGTTACCGGTATGTTAATCCATCCCATGCTTATAAAAGGATAGAATTCCCTAAAAGGATTAGTTATCATTGATATTTTTACACCTGACATCAATAAACATATAGCCGCTATAATTTGTATAAGAAGTTTATATCTAGGTCTTAAATCTTTAATATCATCAATAATTCCACCAATAACAATTATAGTCGCGCCAATAATTATTCCCGTTTGAGATGGCGTTAAAATTCCATTATACAAAATCACGCCTAAAACAAAAGCTATGTATATAGCTAGTCCGCCCATAACCGGAACAGGTTTTGTATGAACTCTTCTTGCATCTTTAGGAATATCAATGGCATTAACCCTTATTGCTAATTTCCTAACTAAAGGTGTAAATACAGCAGAAATCAAAGCTGTAATAATTGCTAAAACATAAAAATTACTCATAAAAAAAACCTTTCTTTCACAAAAACAGTGTTTTTATTTGATAAATATATACTAAAATTTATGAAATTAATATCCACCATCACCTTGAATTGAGTCATCATTTTCTATCCATTCCTGTACAAATACTATCTTATATTTTATTTTATCTTTTCTAACTATAACTTTCTCTATACCTGCATTAATTATAAATCTCTTGCACAACGAACAAGGAGCTGCATTTTCAACTAATTCACCGGTACTAACCTCTTTACCAACCAAATAAAGTGTTGCCCCTAACATATCACTTCGCCTAGATGATATAATTGCGTTCTGTTCTGCATGTACAGATCTGCAAAGCTCATATCTTGTCCCTCTTGGAACTTTTAATTCTTCTCTTCTACATACGCCTAAATCACAACAATTCTTTCTTCCTCTAGGTGCTCCCGAATATCCGGTAGACATAATTTCATCATTTTTGACTATAATAGCCGCAAAATTTCTACGTAAACAAGTTCCTCGTTCAGATATTGTTTCGCATATATCCAAATAATAATTATGCTTGTCAATTCTTTTCATGATTATACCTCATATAATATATTTTAATTACTTAGATAAAAATCAAATATAAAATTTATAATCTAATAATCAATCATTATCATTTTACACTAAAACAATAAGAATTTAAAGTGTTTGATAAACTATATATGTAAATTTATTATAAAGTAAAAAAGCATATATTATTACAACTGCATAATATATACTTTTCTAAATTAACTTAAACCTAAAATAGTTATTGTTTATAATTCATTAAAATAATACTACAGTATAACTCCGTTTATACCAATTGTTATCTCTTTGTATGGAACTATCACTCTAGCTTTAAGCATAGCTTCCTTTACAGAATTGACAATACCAGCGCAACAGGGTACTTCCATTCTAATAACTGTAATACTCTTAATTTCATTATTCTTTAAAATTTCAGCAATTTTATCTTTATAATAGTCATTATCATCAAGTTTAGGACAACCTATTAAAGTTATTCTTCCTTTTATAAACTCCTTATGGAAATTTCCATAAGCATATGCAGTACAATCTGCAGCAATTAATATATCTGCACCTTTTAGAAATCCTGCCTTTGAGTTAACTAACTTAAGTTGAACCGGCCACTGGTTTAACATTGAATCTCCTGATTCTTCTGCATTCGTGTTTACTATAGCTTTCTCTTGTACTACATTAAAATTGTCATCTCTTTTTATAGACTTTTCCATTGTCCCAGGACATCCACAAGGTAGATTACTCTTCTTGTCTTCTTTAGTATCACTTTGCTCCTTTTTCATCAAAACAGCCTCAACGTCGTACCCCTTAGCATCCCTCTCAATTATTTCAATAGCATCAACTGGGCATTCCGGTAGACAATCACCTAATCCATCACAATACTCATCACTTATTAATTTAGCCTTACCATTTAAAAGTTCTATAGCACCTTCATGGCAAGCATTTATGCATAATCCACAACCATTACATTTGTTCTCATCTATATTTATAATATTTCTTTTCATTTTCAAACCTCCTAAAATTTAAAATATATATTTTCTTAATAATAAATTTTCAATTGACTGTATATGATTATTATATTAAAATTACTTATGATAATATGTAACCCATGTTACCATAATAAAAATTTAAGGGTGATTCTATGGATAAATTAGTAAATGATTTGAAACAATGTATCTTATTCAAAGGTTTAACTTCACTAGAACTTCAGAGTCTAATTTTAAGTGTAAAGTATTCAATTTCTAATAACTCTAAAAATAACGATGAATATCACACCTCAATAGTAGCCTTGGAGGGTGATGTATGCGATTCGCTAGGCATTGTCATTGAAGGAAACCTTGAGGTTCAAAAACATTACGCTAGCGGAAAAATCGTTACACTAGCAAAATTAAACAAGGGTAAAATTTTTGGTGAAGCAATAGCTTTTTCAGAAACAAACATCTATCCAGCTACTATAATATCATCTATTGGTTCAATTATCCTTTATATATCAAAAAAAGATATTATATCTATGTGTAGCTCCTACCCTATAGTATTAAATAATTTCATGCAATTGTTATCTAGTAAAATCCTTCTATTAAATAGAAAAATAAAAGAGCTCTCCTTTGAAACCCTAAGGCAAAAAATATCTAACTATTTATTATATCAATACGAAATTCAAAAGAATTTAAACCTTGTGCTTCCGCTATCCAGGAAAAATCTTGCCCAGCATCTAGGAGTACAACGTCCCTCTCTCTCAAGAGAGCTAGTTAATATGAAAAGTGATGGATTAATAGATTTCAATAAAAATTTATTTCAAATAAAAGATTTAAATGGCATTGAAGATATTCTGATTTAATTCAATTGTCGAATTTTCCCGAAATGTTTCTTAAAAGATATTAAATTTTACTTGATAATTATTATCCGTTGATGTATAGTTGTACTTGTAGCAAAGATAAATACTAATTTTAATTCTATTTAATAAATTACATAACTAATATATGAGAGGATACAATTTATAATTGTAGTCTAACTCAAAAGAATACGGGGAGGAAATATATATGAAGAAGTTTGTTTGTACAGTATGTGGATATATCTATGAAGGGGAATCTGCACCTGATGTCTGTCCTATTTGCGGAGCTAAAAGTGATAAATTTGTAGAGAAAACTGAAGGTGAAATGGAATGGGCAGATGAACATAAAGTTGGAGTTGCCAAGGGCGTAGACGCTGAAGTTATAGAAGGTTTAAGAGCTAACTTCGTTGGAGAATGTTCTGAGGTTGGTATGTACTTAGCAATGAGTCGTCAAGCTGATAGAGAAGGTTTCCCTGAAGTTGCAGAAGCTTATAAAAGAATTGCTTTTGAAGAAGCTGATCATGCTTCAAAATTTGCAGAAATGCTTGGTGAAGTAGTAACAGGTGATACTAAGAAAAATCTTGAAATGAGAGTTGATGCAGAACATGGTGCTTGTCAAGGTAAAAAAGATTTAGCTACTTTAGCTAAAAAACTTAACTATGATGCTATACATGATACAGTACATGAAATGTGTAAAGATGAAGCTCGTCATGGTCGTGCATTCCAAGGATTACTTACTAGATATTTCAAATAAGATAATATCATATGACTTTTCCCTTTAGAACTCCAAATAAGAGTTTGAAACGTGAAAGTTGATTGATTAATTCTAATGTTTGGAATTACTTCCGTAAAAAGTCATACTATTATAGATATAACAACATATATATAACAGGAACGATATACACCAAAATAAAAAGCAACTTACAGAAAATTTTCTGTAAGTTGCTTTTTATTTTTACCTTTTGTTTATTTGCTTAAAATTAATTATTTAGTTCCAAATAATCTGTCTCCAGCATCTCCAAGACCTGGTACGATATATCCTTGTTCATTTAATTTTTCATCAATTGAAGCTGCATATATATCCACATCTGGATGTGCATCACTAATAGCCTTAATTCCTTCTGGTGCTGCTATAAGACACATAATTCTTATATTCTTTGCTCCTCTTTTCTTAAGAGCTGAAATTGCATCTATTGCAGAACCACCGGTCGCAATCATAGGATCTGTAATGATTACATCTCTTTCACTGATATCCTGAGGTAATTTACAGAAATATTCAATTGGTTGAAGAGTTGCCTCATCTCTATACATTCCTATGTGTCCAACCTTAGCTGCTGGTATAAGTTTTAGTACACCATCAACCATTCCAAGTCCCGCTCTAAGTATTGGTACTATAGCCATTTTCTTTCCTGTTAGAACTTTACATTTAGTAGTACAAATTGGAGTTTCAATTTCTACTTCTTCTAATTGTATATCACGCGTAACTTCATAAGCCATAAGCATTGCAACTTCTTCAACTAACTCTCTAAAATACTTTGAGCCTGTATTTTTGTCCCTGATGTATGCCAATTTATGCTGTATAAGTGGATGTGTAATTTGTGTTACTTTACTCATATGTGTTTCCTCCTAATATTTTATTTACTATATTTTTTTTCAATCTCAGTAATTTTATCAATTCTTCTTTGATGCCTTTCGCCTAAAAATTTAGCGTTAATAAAAGTATCTACTATATCTATTGCGAGTCCTGTTCCAATAGTTCTCTCTCCTAGAGTAAGTATGTTAGCATTATTATGCTCACGCGTTGCATGGGCGCTGAATGTATCACCGCACAGTGCAGCTCGTATTCCAGGTACTTTATTAGCACAAATGCTTACTCCTATACCTGTACCACATACGAGTATTCCTAATTCAAAGTTTCCTGCTACTACTTCCTCTGAAACTTTTAGTGCATAATCTGGATAATCACAGGAATCTTCAGTATGAGTACCAAAGTCTGTTATCTCAATATTTTCACTCTTTAAATGTTTAATTATTTCTTTTTTTAAACTCAACCCGCCATGATCACTACCCAATGCTATTCTCATTATAAAGCACCTCCTAAAATATTTTTTTGTTATAATATATAATATTACAAAAAAAGAAGATATCGGCATTTAAACAAACTACTTAAATGCTACTATCTTCCATATCTTATCAAATAATAAATACACATTATTTTTTATTCCAATAATTTGCTTCAAATGGGCTAAAATGTTTCTACCCTGGGGGACTATGTTATTTATAATACACATTTTATTGAAAATAGCTTCTAAGCTATAGCTTCTTTTCATTTTTTTATTACAAGCATATAATATGTCCATAGTCACCCTCCTTATATTTTACTAAAAGATCTGCAAATTACAGGTTTTATTTACCTATACGTAGGTTATATCAAAACCTGCGGATTTCTTAAGCCTATTCATTATAGCATATCCTAAACCTTTTTCCTCAAATGCTTCTGATAATATTAAATCTACGTCTATAGCATCAAAACTTCTTAATACTTCAAAAAGATTTCTACCCACAGTATCTAACTGTTTTCTATTACCCAATGAAACAACAGTGCCATAAGGATATTTATCTTTTGTTTCATCTGTTGCAATAATTCCAATTTTTTTGTTACCCATATTAGTTTGCACTATTTCATTGATTTTTGCAATAGTTTTTTCTATGTCTCCAGATATAATTTTTACTGGAGCTTTTGGTGCATAATGCCTATATTTCATGCCTGGTGCTCTAGGTTTAAAATCTTTCTTAGGTTTAGACATTATACTCTTATCAATATATATTCTATCGTCTATCTCTTTCAACATCTCAAGAGTTATAGCTCCTGGTCTAAGTATGCATGGAGGATTACATGTACAATCAACTATCGTTGACTCAAGGCCTATTTGGCTTTTCTCTCCACCTAAAATATATTCTATCTTACCACTTAAATCTTCAATACAACTTTCTACCTCTGTTGGACTCGGTCTACCAGATATATTTGCTGATGGAGCCGCTATAGGCGTTCCAGCTGCTTCAATAAGTTTTCTTGCAATAATACTTGATGGCATACGTATGCCTACAGTTTTAAGGCCTGCACTGGTAGTATCAGGAATCAACTCAGACTTATTAAAAATTAATGTTATTGGTCCTGGCCAATATTTACTCATTATTTCATTTGCTATATTGGGTACTTCCTTAACTAGGTTCTCTATATTACAATTAGCTACATGCACAATAAGTGGATTATCCTGCGGTCTACCTTTAGCCTTGAAAATCTTTTCTACTGCATTTTTATCTAAGGCATTTGCTCCAAGACCATAAACCGTTTCTGTAGGAAACGCAACTAATCCACCATCTTTTATAACTTGACCGGCCTCATTAATTATATCCCGTGCAATATTATTTACATCTAAAATTATAATTTTTGTATCCATCCTTACACCTCTTAGTTTTAAAACCTTAATCTCTATATTCTTTTATATTTTCTATTGCATCATCTGAAAATACTGCTTGGTCGCAAGTTTTATATAACTCATTTAATAAACTATATTTTCTAAATCCACCATTATTAATCACAATATAGAAATATGTTTTTTCTGGATTTTGTAGCTTAATTTCAATATACATTTTAGCTATATAAGGGTATTTCATAAAAAAATTTATATCCACAGGACGAATTCTTTTATTCCTAAACCCCGATTTTGTTATTATAATAATCTTTAAATTTCTACCATGACCCTGCGTATGTACTAAATCAACTTTTCTGCATATAATGATAAATTTAACTTTTGTTATTCCACACCATATAATTATTTTATAACCATTCTGTTTGAAATCAATACATTCCTCATTAATTCTAAGAAGTAGCACAAAAGTAATCATTACCTCTATGCAAATCAAATAAATTATAAAAAAAATGTTAATAATATTTGATACCCTTAATACAATTGGTAATAAAATAAAAATAAAGCACATCGACAGCATAAACCTTTTATAAGTTTTTTTTTGCTTTCTAATGGCTTTATTTATATTCATAATTTCACCTTTCACTCATAGTAATATCTTAGTTATTATTACCCATTGCTTTCATCTTTTCTGCTTGGTCAGCAGTTATTAAGCTGTTCAGCATTTCATCTATATCTCCATCAAGAAAAGCATCTAATTTATACAAGGTTAAACCGATTCTATGATCCGTTATCCTTCCTTGAGGATAATTATATGTTCTTATCCTCTCACTTCTGTCTCCAGTACCTACTTGACTTTTTCTCTCTTCAGCTATCCCTGCTGATCTCTCCGCTTCTGCTCTGTCAAACAATCTAGATTTTAGTATTTTCAAAGCTTTTTCTTTATTCTTTAACTGAGATTTCTCATCCTGACAAGAAACTACAAGTCCTGTTGGAATATGCGTCATTCTTACTGCTGAATCTGTTGTATTAACGCATTGTCCTCCATTACCTGACGCTCTAAACACATCTATTCTTAAATCATTAGCATTAACTTCAATATCTACATCATCAACTTCAGGAAGTACCGCTACAGTGGCTGTAGATGTATGAATTCTTCCACTTGACTCTGTGTCTGGAACTCTTTGAACTCTATGCACTCCACTTTCATATTTGAATTTACTGTATGTAGATTCACCTTTTATCATAAACACTATTTCTTTAAATCCACCAATATCAGTTTCATTGGCACTCATAACTTCAACTTTCCATCTATGACGCTCTGCATATCTTGTATACATTCTAAATAGATTTGCTGCAAACAATGCAGCTTCATCTCCACCTGCTCCTGCTCTAATTTCCACAAATACATTTCTCTCATCATTTGGGTCTTTAGGCAAAAGTAAAATTCTTAATTCTTCTTGCGTTGTTTCCTTAATTTCATTTAATTCTTTAATTTCCTCTTGAATCATGTCTTTCATTTCTTTATCTGATTCTTCTTTAAGCATTTCTTTGTTTGTCTCTAAATCTTGTTTAGCTTTTTTATATATTCTATATTTTGTAACAATTATTTCGAGTCCTGCATGTTCTTTACATAATTTTTGCCATTCCTTTTGGTTAGCAATAACCAATGGATCGCCAATTTTTATTGAAAGTTCATCATATTTATTTTCCGTAAAATCAAGTCTATCTAACATTTTTATCACTCCGTATATATATTTTCACATTCTTAATTATATCACACCCAAATACAATATACAAATTGTATTCACCTAATTATTACCTTTTTAAAACTACTATTTTGCTAAGTAACTAATCTAGTAAAGTGGCTTTAATAACCCTATCATTTCCCGATAAGTCTTTAACACATTCTATATTTTTAAATCCTGATTTAAGTAAGATATTCGTAACTGCTTCCTTTTGATCATATCCTATTTCGAAAGCTAAAAGCCCACCTCTTTGTAAAACTAACACACTTTCTTTTGTGATTCTCCTATAGAAATCAAGACCATCCTCCCCACCACATAGAGCTATAAATGGTTCATAGCCCTTTACATCCTCCATCAACGTAGGTATAATATCTTTTTTTATGTATGGTGGATTAGATACTATTACCTCAAATTTCTTCTGCTTATCAATTGCCTCTTTTAGCAAATCACTATTATCTATACTAATTCTTTTAGACAAGTTAAATCTATCTATATTTAATCTAGCAACTGCTAAAGCCTCTTCTGATATATCATAAAGCGTTACGTTAACTTCTTTAATAAATTCAGCTATCGATATACCAATGGCACCACTTCCAGTACAAACATCACATATTTGCGTGAAGCCTTTTCCCTTTACATATTTAATTACTTCCTCAACTAAAATTTCAGTATCAGGTCTTGGTATTAAAACTCCTGGTTTTACTATAAAATTCATACCCATGAATTCACACTCACCAAGAATGTATTTTATAGGCATTTTATTTTTTCTAATCTCAATCAATCGAAGAAACTCATTTTTCTGATTTATATTAAGTTTAAATTCTCTATTAATCATTACGAATAATTTATCTTTATTTAAAACTTTACCAAGTAAAAGTTGTGAATCTAACAAATAACTCTCAATCTTAACCTTTTTTAAAATTTCATATGACTCTAAAAGCACTTCCTGTATAGTATTTTTTTCAACTATATTAATTTTTCACAACCTCCATTCTTTTAATATAACCATTCATTATACTAACAATATACTAATCACTCTGCTATTCCCTCTGCAGCTTTAAGCGCACTTATTGCCACCTCTAATTGAGATAAATCGGGTTCTCTTGTGGTTAAATTTTGTAATTTTAATCCCGGATAAGAAAGAATTTTCGCTAAGTTACTCTTGCTTTTCCCCATCCATTTAATAATTTCATAACTTATACCTGAAATCAAAGGAAGTAATATAATTCTATACATTATTCGCTCCCCAATTGAGTTCCAACCAGTTAAAGAAAACACTATAATGCTAACTATCATAACTA
>ERZ1463037.131-NODE-131-length-11865-cov-13.524132_pt1 | contig 11865 bp, 4 predicted proteins | sample MGYA00564484_ERZ1463037 | MGnify/ENA primary metagenome ERZ1463037 (study PRJEB39244, sample SAMEA3635151) | Helicobacter pylori | study: EMG produced TPA metagenomics assembly of PRJEB11511 data set (Assembly of a 5300-year-old Helicobacter pylori... | reverse complement strand
TGCATAATCATGATATTTCTCAGAAATAGGTAATACTTTAACTTGAAGTGGTGCAAGCCAAGTTGGGAAAGCACCTGCATATTTTTCAATAAGCGTTGCAAGTGTTCTCTCGTAACAACCAATAGAAGTTCTATGGATAACATATGGACGTTTTTTAACTCCATCTTTATCGATATAAGTCATGTTAAATCTATCTGGTAGTTGGAAATCAATTTGAACTGTAATTATAGTATCTTCTTTACCAAAAACATTTTTGATTTGTAAATCAAGTTTAGGACCGTAGAAAGCAGCCTCACCAATAGCTGTTGTATAGTCTATTTTAAGATCATCTAAAATGACTTTCATCTTAGATTCAGTTAATTCCCAAGCCTCTGCGTTATCAATATATTTTTCTTTGTTATTAGGATCCCACTTAGAGAATCTGAAAGTTATATCCTTTTCGATTCCAAGTGTCTTAAGCATAAAGTGAATTAAATCTACAACACCTTTAAATTCATCTTCTAATTGCTCAGCTGTAACAACTAAATGACCTTCTGATATTGTGAACTGACGTACTCTTGTAAGACCATGCATTTCACCTGAAGATTCATTTCTAAACAATGTTGAAGTTTCTGCATATCTAATTGGAAGATCACGATAACTTTTCTGATCTGCATTATAAATTGTAAATTGGAATGGACATGTCATAGGACGTAATGCCATAACGTCTTCGCCCTTAGATTCATCGCCAATAATAAACATTCCATCTTTATAATGATCCCAATGACCAGATACTTTGTATAATTCACTTTTAGCCATTAATGGAGTCTTAGTTATAACATAACCTCTTTTTTCTTCTTCATCTTCAACAAAACGTTGTAATAATTGGATTACCCTTGCACCGTTAGGCATAAGTAGTGGTAAACCTTGACCTATCATTTCTGAAGTAGTAAAGAATTTAAGTTCACGTCCAAGTTTGTTGTGATCTCTTTTCTTAGCATCTTCCATTGCCTCTATATGAGCAACTAAATCAGATTTTTTTGTAAAGGCAGTTCCATATATACGGCTAAGCATTTTGTTTTTTTCATTACCTCTCCAATAAGCACCTGCAACCTGAGTAAGTTTAAAAGCTTTTATACCTTTTGTTGACATTAAATGTGGACCTGCACAAAGATCTGTAAATTCACCTTGTTTGTAGAAAGATAATTTTTCATCTACTGGTAAGTCTTCAATTAATTGAACTTTAAAATTCTCATCTAATTTACCCATGAAAGATATAGCTTCAGCTCTTGGAAGTTCAAATCTTTCTATAGGTAGATCTTCTTTAATGATTTTTTTCATTTCTGCTTCAATTAATTTAATATCTTCAGCAGAAAAAGAGTTTTGTTTATCAAAATCGTAGTAGAAACCATCATCTATAGAAGGTCCTATTGCAAGTTTAGTAGCTGGGAATAACCTCTTTACTGCTTGAGCTAAAATATGAGCAGCGGTATGTCTAAATGCTTTTTTACCTTCCTCGCTATCAAAAGTAAGGATGCTAAGTTCGCAGTCCTTAGTGAGTTTATAACGTAAATCTACTGTCTCGCCATCTACAGTACCAGCGCAAGCAACTCTTCCAAGTCCCTCACTAATATCCCTTGCAACCTCAATTACAGTTATACCGGATTCGTAAGATTTTACTGAACCATCTTTTAATTTAAGATTAATCATGTACATTGCTCCTCTCTTTTATATACTTGTTTAAGGGTTTTATTATAGAAACGAAAAGAATATTATCAACAAGTTTGTAAACTTATATTTTTGAGAAAATAAAAAAATCCCGTCTCAATTCTAACTATAGAATTGGGACGAGATTATAATTTCCCGCGGTTCCACCCAAATTGTTTATATAATAAACCACTTAATAATTATAACGGAATTACCGGGCTTTATTGAAGCCGCTCAGAGGTAGTCTTCAGCTAATTTCATTTAAGAATACTTACAGCTAATGTATTCCTTCTCTGTAAATGTACCATAGCTTACTTTCCTCATCGTAGTATTAATTTATTTGTTTGCTTATATTAAGTATATCACTTGAAGTATATATGTCAAGAAAGGTAAAAAAAATAAAGAGGGATGCATGAGGTGGTGATTTGGTGGGTCAGGTGGGGTAGTTGGGGACGGTTAGCAAGCAATTAGATAATTAGATCGGGAATAAGGGGGGACGGTTAGCAATTAATTAGATAATTAGATAGGGAGTAAGGGGGGACGGTTAACAAGCAATTAGATAATTAGATAGGGAGTAAAGAGGGACGGTTAGCATTTAAACTAATATTGTACTAAAAAGGCAATTGACATACGGTTATATTAAAAAAATAAAGTTATATTGTAAAAAACGGTTAATAAAAATATAAATTTTACGATAGTAATAGTAATATCATTATTAAGAAATTTTAAGATGCAAAATATATATTATAAAATTATACCCAATTTATTTATACATTAATACTGGAGGGATATAAGTGAATATAGAAAAAACAGCTAAAAAGAGAATAAGTAATTTCATGAAAAAAATATATAAAATTTTTTCAAATAAATTAACTAAGAAAGAAAAAGACAGGTTTCGTAAATTACAAAAAAAATATAAAAAGTTTTATATTACATGTGGACAAGCAAGCGCGGTAAAAGAGAAACTAAGGGTGCAATATGACGAAATTCATGAAAAGCTAGCGATAATTGATAAAAGTGAAGAAAGATACAAATTGACTTTAGATTCTATAAATGATGCTATGTGGGAGATTGACTTAATAACTAAAATGTTTTCTTCGTCTGATAAATTTAATGACATTACGGGATATGATAAAGAAGGATCAAATTCTGTTGAAGATATAATGAAACTTGTTTTAGAAGAAGATAGGAAAATTGTATTAAATGATTTTATGGATCTTATTAATGGCGGAATCTTATATTATCAATGTAGATTAAAACTTAATTTTAATGGAACAAACAATAGATGGTTTTTGGTTAGAAGTATGTGTCTTAGGGATGCGAGAGGTGTTGCGATAAAAATTGTAGGATCTATTTTAGGAATAGCTATTCAAAGAAATTTTGAAGAAGAAATTAACAAATTAAAATATTATGACATATTAACAGACACACCTAATAGAAAATTATTTATTAGCACATTAGAAAATGAGATTGTTAAAGCAAAGGAGAATTATAAACAAATTAAACATGCTGTATTGTTTATTGATTTAGATGATTTTAAAGAAATAAATGATACCTTAGGTCATAACTATGGAGATGAATTATTAATAAATGTAGCAAATTTGATTAAAGCTACTATAGCAGATGGTGATATTCTTTCAAGAGTAGGCGGGGATGAATTTTTTATTTTAATGAGAAGTATTAAAGAGTACTCTGAAATAAGTGAATTATGTGTAAAACTGCAAAGCTTACTAAATTGTGCAATAAGAATAGATGATAAACATGTATATACTTCAGCAAGTATTGGTATTACAATATTTCCGAATGATGGATGCGATACTAATTTGTTATTAAAAAATGCAGATACTGCTATGTATAGTGCTAAAAATAATGGTAAAGCAAGATACTCTTTCTTTAATGAAAATATGAGCAATATAATTGTAAGACGTGCTGAAATAGAAAAAGGATTAAGAAATGCTTTAGCTAATAATGAGTTTGAAATGTATTATCAACCACAAATAGATATTATAAACAATAAATTAAAAGGATTTGAAGCACTTTTAAGGTGGAATAGTGCAAAACTTGGAAGAGTATCACCTGCAGAGTTTATACCAGTGGCAGAGAAAAGTGGACTAATAGTTTCTATTGGTGACTGGATTATAAAAATGGTGTGCCAACAAAACAGTTTATGGAAAAGTAAAGGATATTTATATGATACTATTGCAATAAATTTATCTGGAATTCAATTACAAAATGATGGTTTTGAAGAAACTCTAATAAACATTATAAATGAAACAAAAATAAACCCAAAATTTGTGGAACTTGAAATTACAGAAAGTATTTTCATGAAGGACTTTGATCGCAGCATTAAACTATTAACTGCGATAAGAGAATTGGGTGTAACTATTGCTTTAGATGATTTTGGAACGGGATATTCATCTCTTAGTTATTTGAAACGTCTACCTATAACTACGTTAAAGATAGACAAGTCATTTATAGACAATATTGATACAAATGAGCGAGAAAAAGTTATTGTAGATGGAATAATATTACTTGCACAAAAAATAGGTCTAGATGTAATTGCAGAGGGAGCTGAAAATAAAAATCAAATTGAACTGTTAAAGGGAATGGGATGTAATCAAATACAAGGGTATTATTTTAGTAAACCTTTATCAGCATATGAAATTGAAGAAAAATTCTTACGAACCAATTGTATTAATTAATAAAAAACGGTTAGAGGTAGGGGACGGTTAACAAGTAATTAATAATTAAATGAATCAAATGAGTGGGACGGTTAACTATTAATTAGATAATTAGAGATTAGTGAGTTTTGATGAAAATCTGTACAGTAGCATTATTTATAGTATTATATTGACTTATTTTTATCACTAATAAGTTAAATAGTTTATTTTAATAAGCTTGTCCGAGTATTTTAGATTAATAATATTTAATTATTGTTATGTTAATTTTTTGACTTATTATATTAACGAGTGGACTATAATTAAGCATAACATTTAATAAAATCATCAATAATATTTTCAAATTTTTTATTTGTACCAATTAAGTCAATTCCAATAGTGCTTAACGTCGATACTCTGGCAGTTGTAATGTTACCAAGTGCGCCCGAGATATCACTCGATGTAAAATTACACAGACTCCTCATTAGCACAACCACTAATGCTTTCGCTTGAACAAGCTTTCTACTGTACTTCATGTGAAGATGAACCCTTGGTACGTTCATTTTTGACGATATGAAATCTAATATATCCTCGGGCTTAAAGTTTCTTACAAGCAGATTTCTTTCAGTGTTATAATCTGAATTTTCATCTTCAAATTCTATTTCTTGCATCAATTTTTCTTCATTACACGTAAAAATAAGATTATAGTAATTTCTTCTTGCACTTTTAATGTTTTCTCCAAAAAGGCTCATCACAAATCTGAAATCAACCAACTTGAAGTAATCACGCCTTTTTCCTATAAATATTGCTAAGCTAGAAAAAACATATAGTTCAGGGCAATTTTTATAGTCAACTATATCTGTAGGGTTATTATGTATATATAGTGATAGAGTCCTCAAATACCTATCATTGGCAACTATTAAACTTTTAAATCTATCTCTAAAAAGATGACCTTCCCGACCATGTTTTTTATTATAATACATTGCATAAGAAAAATTTATACCATGCATTATTTTGGATATATCGGATCCATTGGCATCAATGATTAAGTGTAAATGATTATCCATTAGACAATACCCGTAAAGCTTAAAATTATAAAGAGTTTTATACTTTTTTGTAAGAGCTAGATACTTCTTTTTATCCTCATCATCCTTGAACAAAGATACCTCAGTTATACTTTTGCACATAACATGATATATTGATTCATCGCTTTTTAATCTAAACGTTCTTGGCATAAAGAATCACCCTTTCTAATATCAATTTGTTTGAATTATTGACTATACACCAGGATATTATTCATATTTGAAATACATTATCAAATTAGACGAATTAATTGCTAACCGTCCCCAGTTTATCAGTTCAAGTAGTTCAATAATTAGTTGCTAACCGTCCCTAACTAAAAATAGACTTTACAAATAAATAAATGTAAATAACAGTGAAATATAAGGTATAATGTAAATAATAAAATAAATTTATAATTTGTTAGCATAAATACAGCTTAAATGACATATTAAAACATATAGTAGGGCAGTTCTAAGATCACTGAAAAGGAGGAGGGGTAAGGGTGGATGCAGAATAAGAATATTAAGATTTTAATAGCAATAATAATATTTTTTTCAGTAGTGAGTATAAGTAAAAATCGGGTAGTAGCGACGAAAAGTATTTATACCACAAATCATACATCTATTAACAATAAAAGTAATAATTACGGATTGTCTAAGGACGTACCGAAGTCACATACTTTATTAGGAAACAAACAAAGTAATACAAAAGAAAATATTCTAAAACAAACTAATTTAGACAATTTAGAGAAAAAAATTAAAATATTATTGGGTGATAATATTGATAAATTTGGGATGGTCTACTATGACATTAATTCTAAAAAATTCATTGAGATTAATCCAGATAAGCAGTTTGTAGCAGCAAGTACTATAAAAGTACCTATAAATATGCTCATGTATGATATGATTCAAGATGAAAAACTAGATATAAAGGAAAAGATAGCATATCAAGATGTAGATTTCGAAGATGGTGCTGGAATACTTCAAGGAATGGACTTAAGTAAACCAATTGCCATAAAAACATTAAGTGATTATTCTATAATATATTCGGACAATATAGCAATAAATATGATTTTAAGAAAAATAGGCAACCAAAATAAATATGACTATATTGAAAAAATTGTTGGGCATCCTATAGCTCATAAAGAAAATAATATTACATCAAAGGATTATTTTAAAATATTAGAGAGATTATATTTAAATCCTGATGAGAATAAATATTATAGTTCTATGATTGAAACTATGGAAAAGACAAAATGCAATGACAGAATAGACAAGTATATTCCACACCAAATAGTAGCACATAAAATTGGAGACTATGCATCATGTGTAAACGATACAGCTATTATATATAAGGATAATCCATATATTCTTGTTGTGTTTACAAAAGAACTTCCTCAGGCAAAAGAAATTATTGCTAAGGTATCAAAAATGATTTATGACGCTCAAGAATGACCAGCAAAGATTGGGGACGGTTAGCAACTAATTGAAGAATTGAAGGAAAACGAAACTTGAGGGACGGTTAACAACTAATTGAAGAATTGAAGGAAAGCGAAACCTGAGGGACGGTTAATAACTAATTGATAATTGACAAATCGTTCATAAATTAGATTCCACTAATAACTTCAGAAGGAAAAATAATAGTTTTTTTGTATAGAAATGATCAAATATAATCACATTCAAGGAGGGGCACCTTCTGAAGATTATTAATGTATCTTATATTCTATGCTGTAAAAGGTAAAGTGTTACATATAACAAACATAATTTGTAAAAAAAGATGTTTAAATATGTTTTTAGATATTTTAAATGTTGAAGATATACTGTATAATGTAATCAAATGGTAATTATTTGGAAAGGTGTGATTTAGGATGACTTATATAAAAAGATACGAAGAATGGGTAAATAATAAGTACTTTGATGAAGAGACACGAGAAGAATTAAAATCCATAAAAAATGATGACAAGGAGATTGAAGACAGATTTTATATGGATTTAGAGTTTGGTACTGCAGGTTTAAGAGGAAAGTTAGGTGCAGGACTTAACCGAATGAATATATATATTATTTCAAGGGCAACGCAAGGGCTTGCAGATTATATTAAGGAATATGGAAAAGAATATATGGATAGAGGTGTAGCAATAGCTTATGACTGCAGACATTATTCTGTTAAATTTGCAGCTACAGCAGCACAAGTATTAGCAGCAAATGGAATTAAAGCATATTTATTTGAAGAATTAAGACCTACGCCAGAACTATCTTATGCAGTAAGAACGTTACATACAGCTGCTGGAATTGTTGTGACTGCTAGTCATAACCCTAAAGAATATAATGGATACAAGGTTTATTGGGAAGATGGTGCACAAATTTTATCATCTACTGCAAAGGGAATAACAGAAAAAATCAAGAGTATTACAGACTTTAGTACTATAAAAGTTATGGATATTGAGGAAGCAAAGGAAAAAGGGTTAATAGTAATACTTGGAAAAGCAATGGATGATGAGTATATGGAGAAAGTAAAGGGACTAGCTATAAGAGACAATATAGATAAAGATATTAAAATTGTATACACTCCTCTAAATGGTACTGGAAATGTGCCTGTAAGAAGGGTTCTTAAGGAAAGAGGATTTACTAATATAATAGTAGTACCAGAGCAAGAAAAGCCAGATCCAGATTTTACAACTGTTGGATATCCTAATCCCGAGGATGTAAAAGCCTTCAAATATGCAAGAGCACTTGGGAAAAAAGAAGGGGCAGAATTGTTAATAGCTACTGACCCCGATTGTGATAGACTTGCAATAATGGTTAGAGATTCGCATGGCGAATATGTTGCATTTAATGGTAATCAAACAGGGGCTATACTAATAAAGTATGTTATTGAGGGAATGAAAGAAAAAGGCACACTTCCTAAAAATGCTGCTATAGTTAAATCTTTAGTAACAGGAGATTTAGGCAAGGCAATAGCTAAAAAATATGGTGTAGAAACTTTTGAAGTACTTACAGGCTTCAAAAATATTTGTAGCAAAATTCAAGATTTTAAAAAGGATAATAGCTTTGAGTTTATATTCGGATATGAGGAAAGTATCGGTTATGTTGCTGGGACTTTTGTTCGTGATAAGGATGCAGTTATAGCGTCAATGCTTTTATGTGAGGCAGCGGCTTATTATAAATCAAAAGGCAAAACGTTATTAGATATATTAAATGAGATTTATGTAGAGTTTGGATATTATAGAGAAAACCTAATATCTTTAGTTTTAGAAGGTATAGAAGGACAAGAAAGAATTTCTAGAATGATGGAAGAATACAGAAAAGATTATTTATTAACAATAGGTAGTTCAAAGCTTACAAAGTTTATAGATTATGAAGTTGAGAAGTCTTATGACATTTTGAATGGTACAGAAGAACCTAGTGGAATAGAAAAATCTAATGTACTTAAGTTCTATTTTGATGATGATAGCTGGTATGCAGTAAGACCTTCAGGTACAGAACCAAAAATTAAAATATATATGTACTCTAAAGGAAAAACTCTAAAAGCTGCAGAAGATAAACTAGTGGAAATGGAAAAAGTTATAATAGCGAAACTTCAAAGCACAAAATAGAAATAAAGAACAAGCTAGAAATATAAATAAAACAATTTAATAAAAGGGTTCATGTAATGCTTAAACATATTCTAATGCACTACATGGATCCTTTTATATGCTTTGATTTATTTTAAATATAGTGCACGGAGAGCTTGTCCCATGTAGTCCACCATGAAAACAAGCAAATTGAGTAAAGAATTACAAAAACGGAATTAAAAAAAAACTAATGTTTTTGATATTTTTAGTCCGAAATATCGTCAACAAAAACTGATGATATTCATTAAGACAAATCATACATGGTATAATATATATAAAAGATATATTAAAAATATTTTAAAATAAATAACATGCAAGTACATTAGTTTATTTATAGAATTTGTCTAAATTATAAAAGGAAGGGACGTGTTTTTGTGAGTTTGAGATTTATCTATGGAGGAGCTGGAAAGGGTAAAAGTACTTTCTGTTTAGATGATATAAAGCGCAGGCAAAAGGAAGAAACGGAGAAACCTCTAGTACTTTTGGTCCCAGAACAATTCTCTTTTCAAGCTGAAAAAAATCTTATAAAAGTAGTTGGATCAACAGGAATAAAAAATGTCCAAGTACTTAGTTTTAATAGATTAGCATACAAAGTATTTAGTGAAGTTGGAGGCATAACCCTTAAACCTATGGATACATCAGGAAAGGCAATGCTTATTCATAGTATACTTCAAAAGAATGGAGAAGAATTCAAGGTGTTTAAAGGAGCATCAAGGCAAAGGGGCTTTGTAGATAATGTAGCTAGCGTTATCACTGAGTTTAAAAAATATGGGATTTCGATTGCTGATCTAAATAAGGTAAAAGAAGATTTAGGCGAGAATCCATTACTTATAGATAAAATAATAGATTTATCTCTTATATATGGAGAGTTTGATAATATTTTAAACATAAATTATGTGGATCCTGACGATGATTTGACTCGTTTATGTAGTCGTCTTGATGAATGTAACATTTTTGATGGAGCGGAGTTCTGGCTTGATGAGTTTACAGGATTTACACCACAGCAATATGGAGTACTAGAAAAGTTGTATAAAAAGGCTAATAGAATAAATATAACTTTGCCTCTAAAAAGCTCGGAGCATTCAAAATTTATGGAGCCCTCTGATGCATTTTATTCTATAAAGTTTACAGAAGATAATCTTTTAAATTTGGCGAATGAGAGTGGGACAAGCATAGAAGCACCTATAGAACTACAAGGCAATAAAGAGTCTAAATTTAAAGATAATATTGAACTTTCGTTTCTTGAGAAGAATTATTTTGCATTTCCTTATACGCCATTAGTAAATAAATGTGAAAATATAAAGATATTTAAAGCCCTTAATGGTTACAGTGAAGTAGAATATGTAGCAAGGGATATCCTAAAAATATGTAGAGATGAGAATATAAGATTTAACAAAATAGCAGTAGTTACTAGAGATTTACCAACCTATGAGAAATTGATAAAAGCGATATTTACGGAATATAATATTCCTTTATTTATAGATAAGAAAAAAGATATAACAAGTAACCCTTTAATCGTTTTAATAACCGGAGTTGTTGAGATTTTCACTAAAAACTTTAGTTATGAGGCAATGTTTAGGTATCTTAAAACAGGACTTTTGGATATAGAAAAGCAGCATATAGATATATTAGAAAACTTTATTATCGCAACTGGTATAAAGGGTAAGAGAAAATGGACAGAAATGGATTTATGGCAGGAAAAAATAGATTATTATTTTAGAGATTATTATAACAATGATAAGGCAAGCGATGAAGAAACACATAAAGTTGAGTCTACAATTAAGATTTTAAATGAAACAAGGGACAAAATAATTGTTCCATTATTACAATTTAAGGAGAAATTAAAAGGTAAAGGCACTGTCACAAAAATATGTACAACTTTATTTGAATTCCTAGAGTCTATAAATGTATATAAAACCTTAGAGAAATGGATAGAAAGTTTTAAAGCAGAAGGGGATCAGGAACTTGTTACTGAGTACAGTAAAATATGGAATTTAGTTATGGAGTTATTAGATCAGATGGTGGAGGTTATTGGTAAAGAAACCCTATCTCTTGAGGATTTCGTAAAAGTCCTATCCATGGGATTTAGCAAACATCAAATGGGGCTTATTCCACCGGCACTTGATGGAGTAACGATTAGTAGTGTTGAGCGTATAAAAAGTCATGACATAAAAGCATTATATATTATAGGGGTAAATGATGGAGTATTCCCAAAGGCAAGTAAGGAAGAGGGGATATTTACAGATAGCGACAGAATGATTTTAAAAGAAAACGGGGTAGAACTCGCCAGTGACACAAAAACCGAGGTGTTTAATGAGCAGTATTTAATATATGCAACTATAACTATTCCAAGTAAATATTTAAATATAACTTATCCTATAGCAGATTATGAAGGTAAAACTTTGAGACCCTCGATTATAATAACAAGGTTTAAAGCCTTATTTAAAAATCTAATAGAGGAAAGTAATATAACGCTTAGTAATGATGGCTTGCATAATAAGGAAAAACCAAGAGATGGGTATGAAGCATTTGATAAACATGTATTACGTGATTTTTATCAGGTATGTGCTAAAGTGCCAACCTTTAATGATTTAATATTTTCACTTAGAAGATATTTAGAGGAGGGGAATATATCACCACTTTGGATCGCGGTTTATAAATGGTATCAGAAAGATCCATTATGGAGAGAAAAAAGTAATACCATTTTTCAAGGGTTTGACTATAAAAATGAAGTGAAAATGCTTGAGAAAGAAAAGGTAAAACGACTTTATGGAGAAAAAAATTACTTTAGTGTCTCTAGAATAGAAAAATATGAAGAATGTCCTTTTGCATATTTTGTTCAATACGGAT
>ERZ1463037.128-NODE-128-length-12110-cov-6.160597_pt1 | contig 12110 bp, 12 predicted proteins | sample MGYA00564484_ERZ1463037 | MGnify/ENA primary metagenome ERZ1463037 (study PRJEB39244, sample SAMEA3635151) | Helicobacter pylori | study: EMG produced TPA metagenomics assembly of PRJEB11511 data set (Assembly of a 5300-year-old Helicobacter pylori... | reverse complement strand
GATGTGTTGATTGCAGAAGAGCAAGAAAACAACAAAATAATAACTCATCTTTCGGAAGATAGTTAAATAAGTGAATTATACCCTATAAAACTTTTGTTTTATAGGGCTTTTTTTTATATAAAGATACCTGTCTAATTAAAGTTTATACTAAATAAGGGCACTAGATCTTTACTGTGTAACAGTAAGGGGCTAGTGCTCTTATTTTTTAAGTTGTGAAGCTTATTTATTTACTACATAATTGATATAGCTATTATCGGAGTAGCCGTACATTTAAAATTAACATAGAAAAAACAAAGTGGATATTTTAGATTAAATAAGAGAAACTATGTAATATAAAAATAATAATTGAGGTATCATTTATAATTCATAATCTGTCTATTTATGAGAAAAGGTCATGGTGATTGCAATGGAAAATGGAGATTTAAATGGAAATATAGATTTAATTAGAAATGGTTTAGGCAAGCAAAGTCCTATAGTGGTAAAGCATTTTTATATTGGAAGTGATCAGCCTTTAGAAGCTGCGATTATCTATGTAAATGGAATTGCGAACAAGGATATTATTGATAGAGATATATTAAATCCTCTGATGATTCATATAGGAGAAAATTTAAATGGGAAGGCGAATATAGGAGATTATCTTTGTAAGAGATATATTTCTATGAGCAATACATTAATAGAATCAGATTTAAATGGGGTCGTCGATCATCTCAAAAGAGGAAAAACAGCAGTCTTAATAAATGGCGCTTTGGAAGTAATAATAGCTGACACTACAGGTGGAGTACAACGTGCTATTATGGAGCCTATGAATGAAACAGCAGCAAAAGGTCCAAGAGATGGTTTTGTAGAGAATTTAGAAGTAAATATCAGCCTTATTCGAAGAAAAGTCAAGGATAAGAATCTCACAATTGAGTTATTTAATGTAGGAAGTCGATTGCAGAGTGATTTGGCAATGGTTTATATAGATGATATAGTGGATAAACCTGTATTGGAAGAATTAAAAAAGAGAATAGAAGCTATTGATTTAGATGCTGTACTTTCATCGGGAAAGCTTGAGCAATATATTGAAGACTATGCCTATACGGTTTTTCCACAAGCCTATAGTACAGAAAGACCAGATAGAGCTATTGGAAATATGCTAGAAGGGAGAATAGTTATTATTGTAGAAGGAACGCCAATGGTGCTTGTATATCCAGCAATATTCATGCAATTTTTTCAGGCTGTAGAGGATTATACTGAAAGAACAGTTGTATCCTCTTTTGTAAGACTTCTAAGAATTTTGGCGGCAATTATTGTTATTACCCTACCTTCTATTTATTTAACACTTATAAAGTTTAATGTAGAACTTATACCCATAAAATTTGTCACCCCCATTGTTCAATCAAGGGTAGGAATTGCCCTAACTCCATTTTTAGAAATTATAGCTATGGAACTAGTTGTGGAGTTTTTACGAGAGGGTGGCCTAAGGCTACCTACTAAAATTGCTCAAACATTAAGTTTAGTAGGAGGCATTATTATAGGTGATACGGCAATTCAATCTAAAATGGTTAGCCCGACTACCTTACTTGTAGTGGGAATTACTGTAATTACTACCTTTTTAATACCTAATTATGATATGTCCATTTCTATTCGAATGTTACGATTTCCAATGCTGGTACTAGCAAATATCATGGGCATATTTGGAATTGCAGTTGGCTGGTTTTTAATTTTAGTTCATCTTTCATCTTTAGACAGTCTAGGTGTACCATATTTTGAGTTTCATAAAAGTGACATGAAGGATACCTTTATTAGAGCACCGCTTTGGAAGATGAACAAACGGCCAGAGGGAATTCCGAATAGTGACCCAATAAGGCAGACGGATTATAGAAACAAGTTTAAGAAAAAAAGGTAGTGAATAAAATGGAGAGAAGCTCTGATAAAAAACAAAGCTTAACTGTAAGTCAGTTTGCCCTTATTATCTTTGGTAGCATCGTTGGAGTGGGTGTTTTATCACTTCCCAATGGTGTAGTAAAAGCTGCTCATCAGGATGGATGGATTTGCACTTTAATTGGCGGAATATATCCATTATATGTTGTAAGTATAGCCAACTATATAAGTAAAAAATTCCCTAATGATAACATACTAATTTTGAGTAAAAAATATTTTGGTAAAATTCTTGGGAGTATCCTTAATTTAATCTTTGCTACTTATTTTATTTTTATAACATCGATGATTGCTTGTTATTATAGTAACTTAATGCGAAGTTATATGATGGGATTTTTAACTTCATTTAAACTTATAGCTATACTAGTTATTTGCATTATTTATGCGGCTTCAAGAGGGTTAAAAGTGATAGGAAGAATAAGTGAGATTTCTTTTTACGTTACAATCATTCTTCTATTATCACCTATAATAGCTTTACGATCTCCGAATATGACAAATATCTATCCTGTATTTGGGTCTGGTTTTAGTTCAATAGCAAATGGAGCTATAAAATCAAGTTTTGCTTATGGCGGAGCGGAAATAATCCTACTTATTTATCCTTTTCTAAAAGAGAAAAAGAAAATCCTTAAATCTTCTCTTATAAGTGTGACTATAACTATTGCTATTTATGTTTGGTGCGTTTTTATAACTATATATTATTTAGGCCCAGATATTGTTAATAAAAACTTTTGGTCATTTTTGGTGGTAACAGAAACTATAACCGTATCAGTAATTAATAATTATAGATACATTTTTATGACATTTTGGAGTTTAGTTGCATTTAAAAGTATGAGCATTAACTGTTATGCAAGTATATATATTTTAAAAGAGTTTGCACATAAAATAAAGACTAAAAATATTTATTTTTTAATATTTCCACTACTTGTATATTTAGCTCTAAAGTTTGGTAATGAAATAGGTAGGCAAAATATTAACGATATTATTTTACCATGGTTTATAATATTTAATTTATTATATATGACATCTGTTGCTATATTTATATCTTTTAAGGGAGGAGGTAGAGCTTGAATAAAAAAAAATACTTCATCATAATAATTGGTATTTTTATTTATGCATTTATTATGCTTGATCAAGGCCGGGTACCTATTGAGGAGATAGTAACTATTAATGGCGTTGGGTATGATATAGAAAAAAAAGGTGAAGATATCATTGAATATAGTGTGCCGATTAATACGAATGTTTATAAGGCAAGTGGTAAGCAAGCGAATTTGTTATTTAATGAGCAAGGTCAAAATTTAGGAGAAGTAACTCAGAAAAGGCAAGAAAAGATGGATAAAAAATTTGTACAGGGGCAAGAAAGGGTTGTTTTTATCAGCCAGGATTATGCAAGGTATGGTTTAAAAACTTTGATAGATGATAGATTTAGAAATCCACAAACGAACAATATGGCCTATATGCTAGTATGCAAAGGGAAAGCAGAGGATTATTTAAGGTACAAAAAAAAAGGTTATAGTAACTCTTCAGAATATGTAGGGGGGCTTGTAGAATCTTATGGAAATTATAGTTTTTTTTCTAACAACTACAAGTTAATAGATGCGTATGTGAGGATTGGAGCTGAGGGTAGAAGTCTGGTGCTTCCATATATAGAAATAACAGAAGAAGGAATAGAAATCACTGGTGTGGCTATTTTCAATGGAGATAAAATGGTAAAAGTTGTGGATATACAAAAGGGTAAAATACTTAATTTGTTAAAAAATGATAATGTAAACGGGATACTAACTTTACAAAAAAGTCCTAAAGAGTTTATTGATTTTGATGCAAAAACTGGTAAAAGAAAAGTGAAATGTTATAAGCAAGGAGATAAATACAGTTTCATTATTGATTTAACATTCACAGGTACAATTACTAATAATGAAATGTACGCTAATATGTTAAATGATATAAACAAAAAAAAAGAATTTGAAAAAGATATGGAAAAAGATATTGAAAAGCAATGTGCTAATTTTATAAAAACAATGCAGAGTGATTATAAGATGGATTGTATTACTCTTGGAAGAGAAGCGGCTGCAAAGTATGGAAGGCAGAAAAATATTGATTGGAATAAGGTAGTTTCAAATGCAGATATTAAAGTTAATGTAGTGGTTAATGCAGATTTACAGGGTAGAGGAGATTATTAATCATGCAGATAGAAAAGAAAAATATACTAACTCCAAATGAAGTAACTTTTATATTAATAGGAATTATGCTTGATGTAACGGCAACAAGTTTACCTAATGGGGGAATAGGTATTGCAAAACAGGATGAGTGGATTTCTGTAATAATTGGGGCTTTATATCCTTTATATGTAGCTATATTAGCTATATATGTAAGTGAAAAATATCCTAAGGATAATATTTTAGTGCTTAGTAAAAGATACTTAGGTAAGACATTTGGGAGCATATTAAATGTTCTTTTTTTACTAAGCTTTTTTAGCTTTTTTCCACCCTTAATTACAACAATCACGTTAATTGTAAGAACGGAAGCATCACCTATTATAACTCCCTTTAAAATTTATGTAGTTTTGTTTTTTATAGGAGTATACGCTGCTGGCCTTGGAATTAAAGTGCTGGGAAGGATATGTGCTATCACCTTTTGGATGGTTCTAGGGGTAATTATCCCTACTATTTCTATTTTAAAACAAGGAAGTTATTTAAATATAAGTCCTGTATTTGGAGCAGGGATTATAAATATTTTAAAAGGGAGCGTGTATTCTGCTTATGATTACTCATTAATGGAGCTTATATTTTTAATTTATCCATTTATAAACGATAGTGGAAAGATAAAGAGTTCCGTTTTAAAGGCAGTAGGATTTACTGCTATTATATATACATGGATTACTTTTATAACCATATATTATATGGGGAAAGATATTATTCATAAAACAATATGGAGTTTTTTTACAGTGACATCGGCAGTAAAGGTTGAAGTAATAAATAATTTTAAATATATTTTCATATTTTTTTGGATAATTATAGCAATTAAATCTGTCGCTATTTTTAATTACGTGTGTTTGTTTTTCTTAAATGATTTTAAGAAAATAAAAAATAAAAAATTAATATATGTTGTTATAGCTGTTGCAGTTATTATCATTACAAACACCTATTATCAAGATAAGTTAGCAATGGAGGAAATTATAAAATATACCCTTCCAATCAGCGTTATTTACAATTTAATATATATAACCCTCATAACCAGTTTAATATGGATAAAAAAAGGATTGGTAAAATGAAAAAATATATGAATATAATATTGAATGTTTTTTTATGTAGTATTTTAATTATGGTTATTTTTGGAGGTGAAAAAAACAAAACACAGAGTGTGGAGGATTTAGGTATTTCTGTGGGTGTAGGAATGGGGATAAATAAAAATGGTGAAGGGAATATAATATACAGGGTCTCTACTACTGCTAATGAATATAAAGAAGACGGCACTATAGAAACACTATTAGGTACTGGGATAGGAAGCACTATTGGGAAAACAAGAGAGAATAGACAAAAAAAAATAGGAAAAGAATTTTTTTTAGGACTATCAAAAATTTATATATTAGATGAGGAATATGCTAAATATGGAATAAGAGATTTAATAGATGTTAATTTTAAGAATTCTGTGGTTAATGACAATGCATTTTTAGTTGTATGCAAAGGTAGGAATGAAGATTATCTTAAGTATACTTCTCCAGATTATGATAATTCAGCAGAGTATATAAGCGATATGATTAAAAACTCAGTAAACTATAATTTTTTTAAGGGAGATTACATGTTTAAGGATGCATTTTTATCAATAGATGCAGAGGGCAAAAATGTTGTTAGTCCATATATTGAAATAATGGAAGATGGAATTAAAATAAAAGGTATGGCAGTTTTTAACAAGGATAAGCTAGCTGTTATTTTGGATATGAAGGATACGAAAATAATGAATATGCTTAGGGAAAATAAAGTAAAGGGCATATTAACCATACAAAAGAATTCAAAAGAATATGTGAATTATTCAGCGGAATCTAAAAGAAAAATTACATGTAAAAAAATAGGTGGTAAATATACTTTTATTATTGACTTGGATTTGAAAGGAGAAATTGTTAATAATGGGTTATATGAAGGTATGACAGTAAAGACAGAGACAATTCAAAAATTTGAGGATGACATGTCAAAACAAGTGGAAAATATGTGTATTGGATTTTTGGATAAGATGAAGAAAGAATATAAGGTAGACTTACTGCAACTAGGATGGGTGGCTACTGCAAAATATGGAAGAGATACAGGAGTAGACTGGAATGAGGTTGTCTCTAACTCTAAGATTAAAGTAAATGTAAAGGTACATGTTGATAAATTAGGAAGAGGACAGTATTAAATATAGGTAAGTAAGAAAAAACAGAAGGTGACACTTTGAAAAAGAAAAAAACAATAATTGTGTTGTTAGTGGTAAGTATAGTTTCTATTTATGCAGAAAAATTGCAAGTAAGCCCTATGGAGGATTTAAATATAACAGCAGGTGTTGGGTATGATATTAATAAAGGTCTAAATGGTGATGTGGAATATATAGTACCTATTGCTATATACGATTTTAAAACTGATGGAAAAGAGGGTGCAGGCAGTTCTATTAAAAATTCGACTAAAATTATAAATGGTAGTGATATAAGTAGTAGTATTATAAAAACAAAGGCAAACAGCATTGCAGAAATAAGGCAACAAAGACAATTAAAAACAAGCAAACCTTTTACAATTGGAACTCCCAAAATAACTATAATAGGTGAAGAACAGGCATTTTATGGGATAAGAAACATTGTAAATATACTATTTTTTAATGCAAATGTTAATGATAAAGTTATATTTACAGTTGGTAAAGGTAAGGCGGAAGATATATTAAGGGTTAAGGTAGCGGGGTATCCTAGTGCCGCAGATTATATGGAAGGTATTGTTAGAAATGGAACAAACTACAACTTTTTCAACACTGAATATAATTTATTGAATATATATGTTACATTGGATTCAGAAGGCAAAAACTTAGTATTGCCATATCTAGAGATAAAAGATGAAAACATTGCTATTACTGGCATGGCGTTATTTAAAAGAGATAAAATGGCTTATGTAATACCTATGGGCGAGGGAAAAATTATGAATATGCTTAGGGAGAAAAATGGGAAGGGAATATTAAGTTTGCAGGAGGGTCCAGATAAGTATATAAATTATGATGCAACGGTTAAAAGGAAGGTAAAATGTAATAAAATAAAAGGCAAATATGAATTCATCATTGACTTAGAATTTCAGGGTGACATTATAGAGAATACATTATATAAATCTATGAAGAAAGAAAGTGAAAAAGAATTTGAAGAACTTATTTCAAAAAAAATAGAAACAAAATGTTATGATTTTTTATGTAAAATGAAAAATAGTTATAAAATAGATTGCTTAAATTTAGGAATGTATGCTGCGGCCCAATATGGCAGAGAATCTGGTGTAGATTGGAATAAAGAGGTAAGCAATTCAGATATTAAAGTAAATGTAGTGGTGAAGATTGATAAGATTGGAATAGGTCAGTATTAAAGTACATGGGGAGTAAATAAGATGGATAAAGCAAAAAAAAACTTATTAGAAGAGAGCGAAACTACAGCAATTTTAGTAGGTTTTATAATTGGAATAAATATTTTAGCATTACCAAATGGGGTAGTACAGGACGCAAAGCAGGCTGGTTGGATATCGGTGATAGTTGGTGGGCTCTATCCGCTATATATAGCTTTATTGTCAATTTATTATGCAAAAAAACATCCCAATCAGAATATATTGACCTTAAGTAATATATATTTAGGAAGGATACTCGGAACTATTTGTAATATTTTATTTATGGCTGAATTTGGTCTATTTACAATAGTTAATATTATTGGCTTAGCTAATATTTTTAGAGTGCATGCAACGGCTTTTCTAACATCCGTAAAAATTTTTATTCCTACCATACTATTAGCGATTTATTTAAGTAGTAAAGGGATAAAAGTATTAGGAAGAATCAATAAAATTTCGCTATATATTATAGTGACATTAACAATGTTATTAGTAATATCACTGAAAAGTGGAGATTATTTAAATATTTTCCCTATATTCGGATCAGGAATTAAAAATATTTTTAGTGGTAGCATTCAATCAGTTTTTGCTTATGGCGGAATGGAAGTTATATTTTTATTTTATCCAGTTTTGAAAGAAAAAAACAAAATAAAAAAGATAACTTTGAAGGCTTTATTTATCACTATGTCAATTTATGTTTGGATTACATTTGTATGTATATATTCTTTAGGATATAAGGTTACATCTATTGCTTTATGGCCAGTTTTATTAGTAGCAGGAGGGATAGACATACCAATACTAATTAACTTTAGATTTTTATTTTTATTTTTATGGAGTATCGTGATGTTTATGATTATAGCAAATGAGAACTATGCTTTTGCTTATATTCTAAGTTATATATATAAAATAAAAGATAAAAAGAAAATATATTGGTTTATATTTCCGGTTACTCTCTTTTTATGCACCATTATTAAAAATGAAGTGCAAAGAAGAGTTTTTATTGGGTATATTGTTCCTAAAATAGTTTTATTTAATATAACGTACATATCTATTATTGCCATATTGATATTTATAAAAGACAAAGGTCGGAAGTAAACTGTTTTTAGTTAAAATTTGTTTGTGAACATCTTTATTATAAAAAAACCACCAGAAATTTTTCAACATTTTCTATAACAAAACAAAATAATATTTTATAAAATCTATATGTATGAATTTTGGTTAGATGTATAATATTAATATTGAGTATTTTATTTATTTTTATGATTGAAAAAATAGTTTTGGAGGAAGTGACGTAATATGCCTTTTAATGTATACAGTAAAAATGGAGAATATTTAGGATTCATTCAATCTGCATATCCACAATATACTAATGTATTTATGGTTGCGAGTACAGATATTAAACTTACGGAGAAGGATTTTAATATAAATAAAATAAAATCTGAGTTAGCGAGTTTTTTGGGATGTAAAAGTATTTTAGGGAAAATTAATGAGCAAAGATTAAGTAAAAGCATAGAGAATATAATAATTAAAGAATTCAAGAAATTCAAAGATAATACCTATGAGGAATTATTAAAACTGGTATATCTTAGAATAATGCGTTCTGAAGAAAACTTTAATTATAAAAAAGTAGATATAACACAAATAAATGCATATTTCTTAATAGATATTAATAATGCTGTAATTGAAAATGATTCCATAATTATAGATGAAGAGATAGATTATATTTGTAATAAAAAAATAGAAAATCTAATTCCTATTGTTGCTAAAATAACTGATTATCCGGTAATACAAATTGATAGTCTAATGTCAGGGCAAGGGTTGTTATTAGGGGCAGACCTTGCTGATTTGGTAGGAAGAAGCCATATACATAGGACAAAATTAAAAATAAAATCAGGGAATTTTGCATATGAACTTAATTTGCCTGTAGAGTTATATATAAAAATAGGCGATGTAATTGAGATGTATGTAAGTAACAGAGTTGTTAAAAGAATATTTTGCGATGGTATAATATATGAGTTTTAATATTCTTAGAATTAAAAAGAATTTTTATTGGAGATATGAATATGTATATTAATGAAACAAAACTAAAAGTAAGATATGTAGAGACCGATCAAATGGGAATTGTTCATCATTCAAATTATTACGCTTATTTTGAAGTAGGTAGAACAGAGTTTATAACAGCAATAGGAATGACATATAAAGAAATGGAAAAAGATAATATTATGTTACCAGTTGTGGAAAGCTCATGTAAGTACATAGAAGGTGCAAAATACGAAGATATAATTATTATCCAAACATTTATGAAAGAGCTAAATGGTGTCAAGGTAATATTTAATTATAATGTAATTCGGGCAGAGGATGGAAAAATTTTGGCTAAGGGTAGTACAACACATGCTTTTGTTAATGAAAAATTTAGAGTCGTAAATCTTAGAAAAGTTAATGTTGATATGTGGAGTAAACTTAAAAAACTATTTGAAGAATAGAATTTCTATTCTTCAAATAGTTTTCACGTTAATTATTTAGCAAGATTCGTAAAATAATGTTTTGGTATGAAACCTTTTTTAATACCTTCTGTAACTAGTAAATATGTTGCAGTAGTATCAAATCTAGCATCATGAAAATTTGCAGCGTCTCCAAAATACTTGTTGCTTTTTAAGTTTATTTGATCTTCGTTTAAGTCAAGAAACTTAATGGCTTCTGCTAATTTTGGATTTTTGTATCCTCCACGTGAAGTGAAAAGTTTGCATATGTCTTTATAATACTTCATGGTACAAAATGTATGTTTAGGGTTTAGAGCATGTCCACAATTCTCAAGTTCGTGAGTTAAAAATTTTATATCAAAATTAACATTGTGACCTATAAGAATGTCTGCATTTATAAAATCTTCAATAAAATCTTCATAGGAATCTTCGAAAGTTTTGCCTTCGCTTAGTGCAAATAAAGTATCTACACTAAAACCATGTACATCCTCTGCAGATGGTTCTACATAATCTACAGTAAAAAATATATTTTTACCTATTGTTTTTGTAGGTTTATAGTCAGTATCAACGAGTATATAGCTAAGCTGACATATATTACCTGGCCTTATGCCAGTAGTTTCTGTATCAAAAAAAATCATTCTCATTAAATGAGCCCTCCCATATTTCTCTTTGGAATATAACAATAATGTTACATTAATTATAACATAGTTTTTACATCTTTATATATTGTAGAATATTCTCTAGGTAAATATAGATTTAGGTGAAATAACAAAAGGACTGATTAAAGTTAACTTTAATCAGTCCTTTTGTTTTAGAATATAGTGCTTGAAATCTTAATACTATTTCCTGTGTTCAACAAGATCAATTGCTCCAAGCACTATGTGAGCAAGTCCAAATCCTACAACACCAGCTTCTATCATAGGAAACATATTTTTCTTCTTCATGTTATTCTTTGAAAATGATGCACCAGCAACGCTTACAACTGTACCTAAAATCGTAGGAATTAATCCTTCACGCATATTAAAAAACCTCCTTTTAATAACATATTAATATCTTTCACAAAAAAGAGAATGTTAATACTGTGAAATATATAGAATGTAATCTATATATTGTTATTTATGTATTCATTTGTTTTAGTTGCTATTTCTATTTTGTATTTTATTGGTATGTTTTTGTATGTTACTATTACTAGGCAAATTAGCATTTTTAATGTTTTTATTTTTAGATGTATGCGCATTGTTTCTGATTTTATTTGAATTTTCATGTTTTGTACTGGATGATGAATTATTAGTTGAATTTTTGCTTTCAATTTTCATATCGTTGTTAATTTTATTATATTTTTTTGTTGTAGATTTGGTGTTATCTTTCAACGTATCTTTAATTTTAGATGATTTATTTTCGCTTATATTTATATTTGATTGGTTATTTGTAATTTTTCTTTTGTAACTATTGTTATTTAAGGTTGAAGTATTTATTTTTTTATTATTAATTATAATATCAATGTTCTTAGTGTTGCTCGGAGATAGATTAATTTTAACATTTAAATTATTATTACCTATAGTATTTTCAAAGTTAGAAATATCGATAGAGATGGTTTTGGTACTTTTAATGTCAAGATTAATAACTTTTTTATCACTTATATATTTTTCGTTTATAAAGTTTTCAGTTTTAGCTTCTTTAACTAAAAGGCCAAGACCAACGTCAATAGATTTATTTTTTAACTTAATATTATTAAGTATTAGGGCACCATCAGAATTCAGTGGCTTAGAATTAATAATTTTATTCCATTTATTAGCGTCAATAGAAATAGAAGGGTTAATCCTAAGAATTATAGTTGAAACAGGGGTATAGTAGGAATGTGCATAGGTGCTAGAAACAAGCATAAACATCAGTGATGCAACGCTTATAACATATTTATAAATAAATAAATTTTTCTTGTATAATTTTCCTGTATAAATTCCACCTATATTAGGTAATACTTTGCTAATTTTTATATATAAAAATTCTCCACTGGAAGTCATAATGCCAGCTTTTTTATTAATGATATTTATTACAATACCTGTTTTATTCATTTATGTAGATCGGAAGAGCGTCGTGTAGGGAAAGAGTGTATGGAGAG
>ERZ1463037.126-NODE-126-length-12143-cov-12.862674_pt1 | contig 12143 bp, 9 predicted proteins | sample MGYA00564484_ERZ1463037 | MGnify/ENA primary metagenome ERZ1463037 (study PRJEB39244, sample SAMEA3635151) | Helicobacter pylori | study: EMG produced TPA metagenomics assembly of PRJEB11511 data set (Assembly of a 5300-year-old Helicobacter pylori... | reverse complement strand
GGTTAGTATGACTGAATTATTATCAATGCTTACAACTACATTATACGAGGGGGGAGTTTATTTGAAATATATTTATGGTATAATATATTTAAAGACAAGTTTGAGGCGGTGTGTTAACATAAAAAGATTACAAAGGATTAGTTTTTTACTTATAATATTAATTATTCCAACATTTTTAATGTCTTGCGGTATAAATGATGAACCAGTCGAAAAAGAAACATATATGATGGGGACAATTATGAATTTTAAGATATATGGTAAAAATGCTCAGGTGGCAACTGCTTTGGCTTTAAAAAGAATAAGTAATATAGAAAGTAAAATGTCTGTTAACGTTAAAACTTCTGAAATTTCTAAATTAAATTCAAAAGCTGGAAAATCAGGGCAAAAACTTAGCTCAGATACATATTATGTAATAGAAAAATCTATTGAATACAGTAAATTAACTGGTGGTGCTCTTGATGCAACTATAGAACCAATTGTTTCACTTTGGGGTATAGGAACAGATAAGGAGCGATTACCTTCAAAAAATGAAATTAACGGTAAATTAAAGTTAGTTAATTACAAAGATATTGCTCTAGATAAGAAAAATTCAACAGTTAAGTTAAATGGAATCAATCAAGCTATGGACCTTGGTGCTATAGCAAAAGGATATACGGCAGACGAGGTGAAAAAGGTCTTATTAAATAATAAAATTAATAGTGCGCTTATAAATCTAGGTGGTAATGTTTATGCTATAGGAACGAATCCTGATGGGGATGATTGGAATATAGGTATACAGAATCCATTAAGTACACGTGGTGAATATTTAGGAACGATTAGTGTTACAGATAAATCGATAGTTACATCAGGTAATTATGAGAGATTTTTTATTAAGGATGGAATAAGGTATCATCACATATTTGACCCTAAAACTGGATACCCAGCTGAAGAAGGTCTTATAAGTACAACAATAGTATCAGATAAGTCAATTGATGGTGATGCTTTATCTACAAGTACTTATATTTTGGGACTAGATAAAGGTATTAAACTGGTAGAGTCAATTAAAGGCGTAGAGGCTATTTTTGTAACAAAGGATAAAAAAGTATATGTTACGCCAGGACTTAAAAATAACTTTAAATTAACAAGTAAGGAGTTTACTTATGAAAAAGGGAGATAAGATAGTTGGAATAATACTTTTGATTATTGTGTTAATAACAACAGGGGGCACTTTAATATACAAAAACTCAATTAAAGGGTTAGAAAACATTGCAGTTATTAAACGCGATGGCAAGGTAATTAAAACTATTGATTTAAATAAGGTAGTGAAGCCAGAAGAATTCACTTTAAAAACAGAGAATGGTGATTACAATACAATAGCAGTTAAACATAATAGCATTAGAATAATAGATGCTAATTGTCCTAACAAATTATGTGTTAAGAGTGGATGGATTACAAAGCCTGGTGAGATGATTGTGTGTTTGCCTTATAAAGTTATTATTAATATTGAGGCAAAAGCAGATCAGGATATAGATGGTGGAACATTTTAAAATGAAGAAAATGTAGGTGTAAATATGACAAAAACTAAAAGAATGGTTTTGCTTAGTATGTTGGTTGCAATAGCCTTAGTTATCTATTTAATTGAGGGTCAGATACCAGTTCTATTCCCAGGTATAAAATTAGGACTTGCTAATTCTATATCCTTAGTTGCATTGATTTTACTTGGGTGGAGAGAAGCATTTCTAATAATGATTTTAAGAACATTATTGGGTTCTATGTTCGGTGGAGGTATGTCAGCATTTATTTTTAGTCTTGCTGGAGGTATCCTTAGCAATATAGTAATGGTACTACTTTATAACTATCTTAGAAAATATATAAGTATACCTACAATTAGTGTTTGTGGTGCTGTATTTCATAACATAGGGCAGTTACTTGTAGCAGGATTTATAATCAATGACTTAAGAATATATGTGTATTTACCAGTATTACTAGTTGCAGCGATTGTTACAGGATATTTTATTGGAATTTTATCTAGTATATTAAAAGATAGATTAGAAAAAATATTGCCACGTTTATAGATGGGAAAAAGCATGGAATTTCTCATGTGTGCCTATCAATAAGAATTCAAAACAAGAAATTCTATTAAGAAATTCTAATCTTTTGCATATGTAAAATTCTCTATCGCTCACACTCAGCGTCCTGCTTCGGGTTCGCTAGACTGCCGTCCTGGCAGTCTTACGAGAATTTTATATTTGCAAAAGAAGGATTACAAAACAGAATCCTAATTGTTTTTTCACTTCTTATTGAAAGTCACTTAAGAAAAATTTCATACTTATTATTAAGCTACAATTATAAAAGTTCGTTATCGCGCGTATTAGGGGGAAAATAACAATTATTAATTGTTATGTTCAATTCGTATTTAACAAAAGAGATACTAAAAAAAATTTAGTATCTCTTTTGTTAAATATATTTGTTTGAAAAACTATGAGTTTAATATGGTATAATTATTATTGATGAATAGACTATATTTACACGGAAATACAATTGAAAAGGTTAGGTGAATATGGAAAAGAATAGTTTGAATAATTTAGAAATTAATAGCGTGAATTTAGACATTAATGAAGATATAATTAGCAGTCTAAAAACAGAAATATATAAGAGGGACAGGTTTAAATATAATTCTAATGTTGTTACTGTCCCAAATTACTTTTATAGATTTATAGGTATAAAAAATAGTGAAAAAGAGTATTATGAAAATTTATATAGGTTAGACAAAGAGTTAAGTCAGGGTGGGTCATCTTATATTAGATTTAGTGAAGGTTTGGATAAAGATATCAGTATAAGGTTACAAAATGTATTGAATGATATCTGGACAAGGGTATTTTCTATGGAAGTTATAGATGTGTCTTTAATTATAAATTTAATAAGTGATAATGGATTTTTTCCGGAACTTGCGAATAAAGTAATGCTTGCACAAATTAAGAATAATTTGAAGGGTCTTATAGAATATTATATTAAGAGTAATGAGTTAGTTAATAACGATGATATTAAATTAATTGTAAACTATAATATGCATTGGTTATACACTTATTCTAAACAGTTATTTGATAATTTCGATTATACTAGGATTAATCCAAAGGTGATTTTTTATGGTGATATTTCAAAAGCGGAGGTATTTTATTTAATATTATTATCAACACTCGGTTGTGATATTCTATATTTTAATCCGAAAAATTCTGGATTATTTAAAGAAATTGATAAATTTAATTCCTTTTCTAGGGAGATAGTCTATAATTTTAAATGTGAAATAAAGCCTTTCCCGAGCAATAGTGAGGATAGAATTAAGACTACTGCATTTAGTGCGAGGGAGGAGTTAGATAAAACTTTATATACAAATGATTCTGGGTTTTATAGGCCTTGGCAGTTTGCAGATTATGATGTTGAGGCAGTTACCCTTAATACCACCTATGAGGAAATATATATATGGATTAAGGAAAAAGCAAGTATAAGAGATGGATTTACTGTAAAAGGGGCAACTGTAGTTTTACCTAATATATTTTCTAAAATTTGTGGGATACATGAAAATATTGATGTTTATTGGAAAGAAATTAATGGTATAATAACTCAGAAATTTACTAAATTCTATAATGAATTACCCATAATGGATACTGTACATTTAGAATATGGAAAGTTTGATCAAGTATATCCTAATAATAGTTTTTCAAAATTTGATGTTACAGAAATGATTAATTCATCTTGGTGGAAATACAAGGGGCTTAGGTCTGGACTTCAGAGGAATATGGCAGAAAAAATTAAAGACTTGTGCCTTAACCCTATAATAATAAATGTTGAAAATGAAGATTTAAGGGATTTACAAGTGGACATTTTTTCAGTCCTAATAAATTTAGATAAGGAAATTTTAGAACTTTTGCAATCATTTGATTACCCAGAAGAGGTTCCGAAGATTGTAATTTATAATAATGAAGAAAATGGAAATCTATCTTTTGAAGATTGTATAATGCTAGCATTTATGGATTCTATGGGAATAGATATTATTATTTATAATCCTTCAGGATATAATGATATAGAAAATTTTATTAATCCTGATCAATATGATATACACAGACTAGAGAATGTTAGTTTTAAGTTGCATTTTAAAAAAAATGCGGATAAGAAAAAAGGATTTTTTAAAAATTTATTTAATAGCTAGTAGGTATCATAAATTAATTATTTTCAAGTAAGACATATGGTGTAAAAATAAGTCCCAATATATAAGAGGAGTGAAATCATGGAAAAAGTTGATCAAATACTTAAAATAGAGGATGAGAGTATTGGAAATGAGATAATAGAAAAAAAGGCAACAAGTATAATGCAACAGCTTAAAACTTCACCTGAAGTTATACAGATAGCATCTAAAATAAATATTAAAGATGCAAATGCTGTATTAGAATTTGGTAATGAACCAGCACTTCAAATATCGAAATTTGCCGATCAAATATTAAACTCTATCAAAACCAATAGTATTGAAAATTCTGGAGTTATGATAAAAGAACTTACAAGTATAATGAAAAAATTTGATAAGCAAGATTTTGAGGATGAGAAAACTGGATTTTTTGCTAAGTTATTTAGTAAACCAAGTCAAGCAATTGACAAAATGATGGGTAAATATAAAACCATTGGTGGAGAAATAGATAAGATATATACACAGCTTAGTGTATATAAAAGAGAAATAAATAGTGCTAATTTATTACTTGAAAACCTATATAATCAAAACTTTGAGTATTATGGAGAATTAGAAAAATACATCACTGCAGGTAATATGGTAGTCGAAAAATATGAGACTGAAGACATTCCAAAACTTGAAGCACTAGCAGCAAATGGTGAACAAATAAATTCAATAAATTATGAGAACGCTAAAGCAACTCTTGAAATGTTAAAACAAAGGATATACGATTTGGAAATGGCTAAGATGGTATCACTTCAGACTGCACCTCAAATTAAAATGATTCAAAGAGGAAATTATAAGTTGATATCAAAAGTACATTCTGCTTTTATAATAACTATACCAGTATTTAAAAATGGAATAATTCAAGCTATTGCCTTGAAAAAACAAAGGTTAGTATCGGATTCGCTAGCAGAGCTTGATAGGACTACTAATGAATTATTAATGAAAAATGCGGAAAGCATAAGGATGCAAAGTGTTGATATAGCAAAACTTGCTGGAGGAACAAGCGTGAAAATTGAAACACTAGAAAAAACTTGGAATACTATTATGCAGGGGATAGAGGAAACAAAGAGCATTGAAGATGAAAACAAAAAGTTAAGAGAAGTTGGAATAGTTAAAATACACGAGATGACAGAAAAAATAAAACAAAAATCTTTAAGTTAAGGATATAGAAGACATAGAGAAGTAAAGCATGCAAAACGAAAAAAATGAAGGTGATTATGTGGATTTGTTTGAATTACAAGCGGAAAAGAACTTATTAAAAGAAGCACCACTTGCAGAAAGGTTAAAACCTGGTAAATTAGAAGATTATATAGGACAAGAGCATATTTTGGGAAAGGGAAAACTTTTATGGAGAGCTATAAAAGCGGATAAAATAACCTCTTTAATACTTTATGGGCCACCAGGTACTGGTAAAACAAGTTTGGCTAAAGTTATTGCAAATACTACGAAATCTAATTTTGTTAGACTTAATGCAGTAACTGATGGGTTAAAGGAATTAAGAGAAGTGGTAACTCAGGCTAAGAATAATTTAGGAATGTACAATGCTAAGACAATATTATTTATAGATGAAATTCATAGATTTAATAAGGCCCAACAGGATGCATTATTGCCCTTCGTTGAGAAGGGTACATTAATTTTAATTGGAGCGACCACAGAGAATCCATATTATGAAGTTAATAATGCTTTAATATCTAGGTCTATGTTATTTAAATTGGAATCATTAAATGAGGATAATATTAAATGTATTATTTCAAGGGCGCTTAAAGATAAAGTTTCAGGCTTTGGTAACACTGATATTTGTTTGAATGAAGATGCAAAAAATTATATTGCTAGTATGGCAAATGGGGATGCGCGGCGTGCACTTAATGCCCTAGAATTATCAGTACTAACAACGGATAGAGGTATTGATGGCGTTATAAACATAACCATTGAGGTTGCAGAGGAATGTATGCAAAAGAAGCATATACAATATGATAAGAACAGAGATGAACATTACGATGTAATTTCTGCGTTTATTAAAAGTATGAGGGGGTCTGATCCAGATGCTGCCGTGCATTATCTTGCTAGAATGATATATGCAGGGGAGGATCCTAAATTTATTGCAAGGAGAATTGTAATAGCCGCATCTGAGGATGTTGGAAATGCAGATCCTATTGCTATGGTAGTTGCAAGCAATGCAGCACAGGCAGTTCAGTTTGTTGGGATGCCAGAAGCTAGAATAATACTAGCGCAAGCTGCAATTTATGTAGCATCAGCACCTAAGAGTAATGCTTCTTACATAGCTATTAACAATGCACTTAAAGATATAGGAGAAAAAAATATAGGAAGTATCCCTTCTTATTTAAGGGACCAAAACTATAAGGGGGCAAAGAAACTGGGGTCTGGAGTAGGATATCTGTATCCACATTCATATGAAGGAAATTATGTAAAGCAGCAGTATTTGCCTGATGAGTTACTTGAGGCCGTATATTATGAGCCTTCTGAAAATGGATATGAGAAAAAAATTAAAGATAGGCTTATTATGTTAAAGAATAAAGAAAAATAATAAGTAATTAATTGTTTGAAAAATGTTTTTATACACAAAAAAAGTATATATTACGTATAATGAATTATACGTAATATATACTTTTTTTATTTCATACTAATAAATTTCTCTATTTCTGACTCAATAAGTTTTAGAGAACTTCTCCAAAATTCAATGGAATGAAGATCTATATTCATTATTTTTGCCACATCTATTAAATTATTTTTCCCAGTAGCTGAAAGTAAAGTATCGTAATCACGCTTAAAGGAGTCTCCAGATTTTAGATACTTTGCATATAAACCTTTTGAGAACAATAAACCAAAGGCATAAGGAAAGTTGTAGAAATTACTGGAAGCATCGTAATAGTGAGGTTTACAAACCCACATATATGGATGCAAAAAGTTTTCGTCAAGACCTTTGCCATAAGCAGCCTTTTGAGAGTTTAACATAATTTCTTTTAATTCATTTACAGAGAGTGAACCATTTTCACGACGTTTAAAAAGTTCGGTTTCAAATAGGTAACGACTTAAAATATCTACAATAACTTGAGCACTACTAGATATATCATTTTCAAGTATTACAAAGGATTCTTCCTTTGTTGCACTATCTAATGCTGCATTACTTATAAGCGTTTCACAAAAGATTGAGGCAGTTTCTGCAATAGGCATAGGATAATCACTGTTTAATGCAGATTCCTTAGATAAACACAAACCATGATACCCGTGACCGAGTTCATGAGCAAGAGTTGATACGTCATTAAAACTTCCTGTAAAGTTAGATAAAATTCTACTTTCTTTAATGCAATGCAAATTAGAACAAAATGCACCACCGAGTTTTCCTTCTTTTGGTTCAGAGTCAATCCATTTATGTTCAAAGGCATTATCAGCATAATTTGCTAGCTTATCACTAAACGTTCTAAAGTTTTTAACTATAAACACTCTTGCCTCGTCTAAGGTAAAGTGCATATTTACGTTTCCGACTGGTGCAAATAATTCATAAAAAGGAAGACCACTCGAATGTCCTAATAGTTCGGATTTCTTTTTAAAATATTTTTGAAAAGAAGGAAGACTTTCCAACATAACGCTTAGCATAACGTCTAAAGTTTCTTTATCCATTCTAGAATCTTCAAGTGTATTTTGTAGGACGGATTCATATCCACGAGCATAGCTTAATGTAATAACTTCACCTTTGATGGAGTTTAAGGCAGAAGCTGATGATTCTGCTATTTTATCATAAGCTTTAAGTTCTGATTCAAAGGCATTTTTACGAATGTTTTTATCTTTATCATAGGCCATGTTTCTAACTATGGATAGTGGAAGCTTTTTAGTTTCACCATTTATGGTAATATCAACTATTAGATTCGAGGATAAAACATTTTGAAGTCTAGACCAGGCATCCGATCCACTATTTTTCATTTTAGCCATGAGTGACTCCTGGGCATCATTAAGCAAAAACTTGGCGTTTTTAGCTAACTCTTTTAAATAATAACTATGTGATTTTAAAAGAGGGGAATCCTCAATTAAAGAATTTAAATCTTCTATCGAATTTAACCATTTTGAAAATATAGTAGTGGGTTTAGCAAGCAATGCCAGTTTAAAAGCTATTTTTTCTGATATCTTACTTGAAACTTCATTTTTTGTATCCACGCTTGTTGATAACTCTGCATAATTATATAGTTTGTTAACAAGGTCATTAAATTTATTCTCAAAATTAATATAAAATTTAATTTTCTCTTTTGGATTGTTTGGATTATTACAATTTTCTAATGTCCATTTATTTATATATTCTATAGAATTTTCAAAAGAAACCATATCATCCTTAAATTCTTTGCTCTCGAAAGATGAGTAGAGCTCGTTTAAACTCCAATTCATATCCATATCAATTCCTCCATTTACATAATTTTATATATAAAATATATTATACCACATTTTATATATAAAATACTCTATCGAAAAACGGAGATATATATGTTAAGATATTGTCAAAAAATAATCTTAAAAAAAAAGCAGGAGTTACCCTACTTTTTACTTGAAAATATATTTCTTACAATAGTTAAAATATCTACTATGTATACTAAATATTTTTGAAAAGATTCAGTTGAATTAAGAGTACTAGCAGTTTTTTTAACTACGACTTCAGTAACATCTTTTACATTGTCGGTTATCTCAAACCAATTTTTAAATGTTTTTGGTAGTACTGATAATATCTCTTCAATATCATCTTCGTTTCTTTTAATAATTGAATTTACACTTGTTATAGTTTTAATAAGCTTTAATAATCCGACTATAAGTATAATTAAAATTATTATACCAAGAAAAATTAATAAACCTTCACCTAATTTAAAAAAATCCACATACATAATAGCACCACTATTCCTTATTTGTTTTGTCAGATACGTCAGATTGTTCAGTAACAGCAGATACATCTTCTACGGTATCTTTTGAATCGGTAATTACGTTTGAAGATTTATCTTGATTTGTTACTTTTTTTTCATTCAAATAGTCTGATATTTTTGCTTTAGCATCAATTAGATTTTCTTTAGCATCACTAACTTTATTGTCAATGTTTTCTTTAAGTACTATACTTTTTTCTTTGAAATTGTTTTTAAGCTCTTTTGATGAATCAACAATATCTTTTCTAGTTTCTTTACCAGATTTAGGTGAAAAAAGTAAACCTCCAAGTAAACCACTAAGACTACCAGCAGCGGCACCTAAAATCACCTTTTTAGCTGTTTTTATTTTTGACTTTCTTTGTATTTCTTTTTTACGGCTTATAAACCAATTTGAAAATATCATAAATTTTTCCCTCCTTCAAAGTTAAAAATCTTATATATATGTTATATATTATACATTATATGCGAATTATTGTCAATATTATAAAGAAAAATGTAGAAAAATAATATTAATAAGCAAATTATAGAAAAAGTATATTTTAAAATATAAATATTATTTAAAAAATAAAATAAGGAAAATATAGTAAGATTATTCTGTGCGTCTCTATAGTATTTATATAAGAACTTTTCGTTTCCTTAAAATACTAATTATAATTAATGCAAAACATCCGCCAATAAGTGCAGTTATAAGCTGTGGTATTCCCATAGTAATTACTAGTTTGTTAACTATTTTCGTAGGTATGTTTAGTTCAAATAAGGGAATAAGTTTTGAGGCTGAAATAGATAAAAATATATATTTTACAAATGATCCAATTATAATTCCTAAATATTGTCCATATTTACCTCGCTTATTTAAAATTATAAAACTAAGTACAAATAATATGTTAGAAATGATTATAAAGGGAATGAAAGGCCCTAAGGGACTAGCAAGTTGACCTGTAAGATATGCAAGCAAAGGTGTTAAGGAACCGACGAGTACTCCATAAGTACTACCACAAATTACAGCTGTAATTATAAGGATAGCATTAACAGCAGGTCCAACAAAAAATTGGCTTATTCCAGGAAAGTTTTTTCCAACTACTTGAAATACTATAGCAAGTGCAAGAAAAAGACTTGATTTTATTAAAGCATTAACATTTGTATGTTTCATAATATCCACTCCTAAATTGTTATACACATTAATTATACCATAATATTGTATTATTTGTAATAATATCAATAAGTGATAATCTAATATTAGACATTAATCTATTAATAATTTAACAATAAGCTATCATTAACCTAAATATTAAAAAAGAAATGAATATAATATAAAAAAATATAATTTTAATTAGTGTAACATTTGTTACGGACTTTTAATGTATCAGAAAGTATAATAAAGGTAGTTCATGACATTAAATTAGCTGTTATGAAGTTAAATAGTAAAATAATAAATTTTAATATATGGAAGATAATTAGTGTGAATTGTTGTCTATCCAAAAACAGGGGGAATTTATAATGGGTATGTTTTGTTATCAATGTCAAGAAGCTTCAAAGGGTACAGGTTGTACGATACGTGGAGTTTGTGGTAAAACAGATGATGTAGCTAATATGCAGGATTTATTAATCTACGTTCTAAAAGGAATATCAATTTATGCTACAAGAGCAAGAGAACTTGGAGTAGAAAATAAAGAAGTAAACAAATTTGTAGTAACTGGTTTATTTATGACTATAACAAATGCCAATTTTAGTAAAATTAGATTTGTAGAAGCAATAACTAAGGCATTAGAATTACGCGAGGTAATTAAAACTGAACTTGTAAATGCTGGTGGAGTAATAGATGCCAATTTACCTGAATGTGCAACATGGATAGGCACACCGTTAGAATATGAAGCTAAGTCTATAGAGGTAGGAGTTCTTAAAACAGAAAATGAAGATATAAGATCTTTAAGAGAACTTGTAACTTATGGTATTAAAGGAATGGCAGCTTATGCTGATCACGCATTCAACTTAGGATATGAAAACAGTGACTTATATGCATTTATGCAAAAGGGTTTAGCTCAAACTACTGATGACACTTTATCCGTTGATGAACTAGTTGCACTAACACTTGAGTGTGGTAAATATGGGGTAGACGCTATGGCATTACTTGATAATGCTAATACTACGACTTACGGTAATCCAGAAATTACAAAGGTAAATATCGGAGTTCGCAATAACCCAGGAATATTAATTAGTGGACATGATTTAAAGGATATGGAAGAATTATTAAAACAAACAGAGGGTACAGGGGTAGATGTATATACTCATAGTGAAATGTTACCAGCAAACTATTACCCAGCATTTAAAAAATATACTCACTTAGTAGGTAATTACGGAAATGCATGGTGGAAACAAAATTCAGAATTTGAAAGTTTTAATGGACCAATACTTATGACAACAAACTGTATTACTCCTCCAAAAGATTCTTATAAAGAGAGAGTTTATACAACTGGAGCATCTGGATTTGACGGAATGAACCATATAGCTGATGGAAAAAATGGAGCAGCTAAAGATTTCTCTGCAATAATTGCGCATGCAAAGAAATGTAGTGCACCAACTGAAATTGAAAGAGGAGAAATAGTTGGAGGATTTGCTCATAATCAAGTAATAGCACTTGCTGATAAAGTTGTAGAAGCTGTTAAAACAGGAGCAATTAAAAGATTCTTTGTAATGGCTGGTTGTGATGGTCGTATGAAGGGACGAGAATACTATACCGATTTTGCTAAAGAATTACCAACTGATACGGTTATTTTAACTGCAGGTTGTGCTAAATATCGATATAATAAGTTAGAGCTAGGAGATATTGGTGGAATTCCTAGAGTTTTAGATGCTGGGCAATGTAATGATTCATACTCATTAGTAGTTATTGCAATGAAACTTCAAGAAGTATTTGGATTATCTGATATAAATGAATTACCAATAACATATAATATTGCATGGTATGAACAAAAAGCTGTAATAGTATTATTAGCATTACTTCACTTAGGTGTTAAAAATATTCA